>OHVY01000344.1_pt1 | contig 13793 bp, 13 predicted proteins | sample 1579641 | NCBI WGS metagenome assembly OHVY01 (sample SAMEA3882536, study PRJEB24775) | human gut metagenome | biome: human-associated habitat; feature: intestine environment; material: feces | place: Netherlands | collected 2009/2010
CGATGTCCAGGGCCTTGGCCTCCAGCTCCGTGTACTGCATGTCATGCCGCAGCATCCGCAAAATATTTTCTGCCGTGGAGAGGTTCGGGTCCGGACGGTGGATGTACATGCTGTCGTCGTTCTCATAGTGGTTGTAGGCGTGGTAGCCGTACACGGCCAGCATGGGGAAGATGCCCGCCAGCTGGATGCTCTGGCGCAGCACGTTGGGGATGGACAGATCCGATGCCTTGGGGTCGTAGGAGGCCAGGGTCAGCACACTGCGGGCCATGGAATTCATGATGTCGTGGCTGGGGGCCTTCATGATCACGTCACGGGTAAAATTGGTGGGCATGGTACGGCACTCGCCCAGCACCCGGCAGAATTCTTCCAGCTTTTCCGGGGTGGGCAGCTCACCGAACAGCAGCAGGTAGCCCGCTTCCTCAAAGGCAAAGCGGCCGCCGCGGCTGCCATTGATCAGGTCCTTGACGTCGTAGCCGCGGTAGAGCAGCTGACCGTGGGCGGGGCGCTTGACGCCGTCCACATACTCAAAGGCGCGGATGTCCGAAATGTTGGTCAGGCCCGCCAGCACGCCCTTTCCGTTCTCATCGCGCAGACCGGCCTTGACGCCATATTCCTGATACAGATCCTTGCTGATCTTATCATGCTGTGCACACAGCGGCTGCTGCTGGTCAAAATATCCCATCACGTTCTGCAGGTAGTCCATGGTGTGTTGCTCCTTTCCCCGGAGGCTGGCAGACGCAGCCGGTGCACCGGCCCGCGTTTCCAGCGGCATTTCATGTAAATTGAATACCCTTTCAGATTACAAAATGGATATTTCCATGTCAAGCAACCATTTGTAAACAAAAAACAAAATCTTGTCCGGTAAAAAATCCCCGATGCAGTTCTCTGTTTCCTGCACCGGGGATCTTGCTCATTTTTTCGCGGGATTTGTCACTCTTGCAAACTCGGCGGCCAGTGCCGCATTCACCGAGCGCACCGCGTTGGCGTCCGGCTTGACGGCGGCACGGTCGTAGGTGAACAGCCCATTCACCTCGTCCTCCACATCGGTGAGCTGGGTGTACACCAGCGCCGAAAGGCCTTTTTCCAGCTGGGGCAGCACAGTTTTCAGCTGCAGCTTCTTGTAGCGGGCAGTCAGCTCCTGCCGGTCTTTGGCCGTGCCGTAGCCGTAGGTCTTGTGGGGCGGCTCGTGGCCGGGCATGGGCCAGGCAATGCCGCCGTATTCGCTGAGGGCCACCGTGCGCTTCTGCGGGCGGATGCGCAGCGGATAGAAATAATTGTGGATGGAGCACACATCTCCCCCGCCCCGGTCGAACCAGCCGCTGGCCTCGTCCACCAGACGGGTGCCGTCCAGCGTCCGGAGGGCCTGCACAGCTTTTCCGGCATCGAACTGCCCCCACCCTTCGTTGAAGGGCACCCAGCAGGCAATGCAGGGGTGGCACCGCAGCGCCTGTACCGTGTCGGCCAGCTCGTGGGCGTACTCCTCCCGGCCGGCCGGTTTTGCCCGGCTCAGCAGGCTGTAGGCAGCCTTCCCGTCCGGGAAGCGGCGCAGCAGCGGCTGCAGCACATTGGTCAGGTAGGTGACGAACCACAGGTTATAGGCACTGCCGCCGTTGACGATGTCCTGCCAGACGATCAGGCCCAGACGGTCGCAGTGGTAATACCAGCGCTGCGGCTCGATCTTGGCGTGCTTGCGCAGCAGGTTGAAGCCCAGCTCCTTGACCTGCTCCAGCTCGTGCACCACCGCCGCATCCGAGGGCGGGGTGTACAGTCCCTCCGGCCAGTAGCCCTGCTTTTTGAGGAAGCTGCGGCGGTAGAACGGCTGGATGCAGTACTGCGCGATCAGCTAATAGTGCAGCTTTGTGGGGTAGCCCTTGTGCTTTGCCAGCTGATACTGCGGGTACTGCTTGTCCAGCTCCATCATATAGCGGTCACGGCTGACCTTTGCCAGGATCGATGCCGCGCCGATGCTGGCGCTGGTGGCATCGCCCTTGACCACCGGCTGGGCGGGGATCTCCAGCGCAGCCGGGACACGGTTGCCATCCACCAGCACAAGATTCGGCACAATGTCCAGTCCTTCCGCAGCCTGCTTCATGCCGCTCATGGTGGCGTTCAGGATATTATCCCGGTCGATGATCTCCGGGCCTACAAAGACGACCTTATAGGCCAGCGCCTTGTCAAGGATCTCATCAAAGAGGGCTTCCCGTTTTTTCTCGGTCAGCTTCTTGGAGTCGTTGATGCCGTACACCGGTTTCTCCGGGTCAAGGATACAGGCCGCCACAACGACCGGGCCGCACAACGGGCCGCGGCCCGCTTCGTCCACACCGGCAAAAAAACCGTACTGCGCACGGATGGCGGCATCATACTCGTACAGAGGGGCAGAGATCTCCTCGTCAGAACGCCGTTTCATTCGTCGTCCTCCTCGGCAAAATCCGCCAGATCATCCCGCTGGGGCGGGCGCTCCAGAGAGATGCGGCCCCACTTACAGGCGCGGAACTCGTCCACTAGCATGATGGCACAGCGTTCGGTGTTCACCTCGCCGCCGCGCACCAGCAGACCGCGCTTGCGGCCGATGGCCTCCAGCAGCTCATAGGGCGGCAGGGCCAGGGTCTCGGCGTCCAGCTTGTAGCGCTGGGCCACGAGGTCGGGGTAATTGCGGCGCACCTCGTCCAGCAGGTTCATGGCCAGCTCTTCCACATCCAGAATATCATCCTTGATGGAGCCGATGAAGGCCAGATTAGAAGCAATGGTCTTGGAATCAAACTTTTTCCAGAGCACGCCGGGCATATCCAGCAGGTCAAACTTTTCGGTGCTGACCCACTGCTTGCCCTTGGTCACGCCGGGACGGTCGGCCGCCTTGGCACGGGCAGAACCTGCAAAGGTGTTGATGAAGGTGGATTTGCCCACGTTGGGGATGCCGCAGAGCATCACCTGCGTCTTGGCACCGCCCATGCCGCGCACCTGACGGCGCGCCAGCAGCCCGGCCAGTTCTTTTTCGATGGCGGCCTGGACCGCCTTGGTCCCGCCCTTCTGCTTGGCGCTGATGGCCACGCAGCCTGCATCGGCGGCGCGGAAGTATCTGATCCACTCCTCTGTCACGGCAGGATCGGCCAGATCTGCCTTGTTCAGCGCATAGAGCTTGGGCTTGCGGGCCGTGATGCGCTCGATCTCCGGGTTCAGGCTGGAAAGCGGGATGCGTGCGTCCAGCAGCACAAGGCTGGCGTCCACATGCTGGATCTCCTGCTCCATCATCCGCAGCGTCTTGGTCATATGGCCGGGGAACCACTGGATGTTATATTGGTTTGCGAACCGGGTATCCTGATTGTTCATTTTACCACTCCAAAATCCGAAACGGGCAAAAAGCAGAGCAGCACCTTGCCCAGAATATCACGTTCATCAATGCAGCCCACGTAGGACGAGCGGCTGTCCAGCGAATTGTTGCGGTTGTCGCCCATGACAAACAGCTCGCCCTCCGGCACGGTGACCGGATAGTCGAGCGCCTTGCCGTATTCGGCGTAACTCAGATAGGTCGGTTCAAACGTATACGGCTCGTCCAGCGCCTGCCCGTCAACATAGACGACGCCCGCGTCAAAATCAATGTCCACCGTCTGCCCGCCGACCGCGATCACGCGCTTGACCAGCAGCTCGTCGTTGTCAGAGAACGGCGGCGTGTACAGCACGACGATATCGCCCTGCTTCGCGTCCCGATAGAGAAAATTGCTCTCCAGCACCAGATAGTCCTTATCGACCAGCGTCGGGTACATCGAACTGCCGCTCACGCCGTTCAGACGGAAAAAGAATACGAAGACCAGCGTGATGACCGCCAGCATCCGCACCAGATCGAACAGGCTCAGATACGCCTCATAGCCCTTGGGAAGCGGCTGCTTTTCCGGCTTTTCCTGCGTTTCGGACGGCTGTGCCTGCAAATTCTTGTCTTCCTGTTCCATACTAAAAATCCCCCATTTCGGAAGAAGCGTAAAATCAAAAATAGTATACACGATTTCTTCCAATAAAGAAAGAGGAAAATGACCTTTTCTTGCGGCTGGACGCCGGGTGTGCTATACTGAGAGAAAAAGAAGCTCGGGAGGCGGACGGATGTACCGTATTTTGCTGGTCGAGGACGACCCCGGCATCGCGCAGGCCGTCTGCGCGCATCTGCGGCAGTGGGAGCTGGACGCGCGGTGCGTGCAGAATTTCCGCGCCGTCATGGAGGAATTCACAGCCTTTGACCCGCAGCTCGTGCTGCTGGATATCTCGCTGCCGTTTTTCAACGGCTACCACTGGTGCACGCAGATCCGCGCCGTTTCGCGCGTTCCGGTCGTGTTCCTCTCTTCCGCGTCGGAGAATATGAACATCGTCATGGCCATGAACATGGGCGCGGATGATTTCATCGCCAAGCCCTTCGATCTGGACGTGCTGACGGCGAAGGTGCAGGCGCTTCTGCGCCGGACGTATGATTTTGCGCCCGCGGAGCCTGTTCTGTCCCACCGGGGCGCGGTCTTGCAGACGGGCGGCCAGTCCCTGCTCGTAAACGGCGAAAAGCTGCCGCTCAGCAAGAACGAGTACCGCATTCTGTGGACGCTTCTGAAGGAAAAGGGCAAAATCGTCAGCCGCGAGAGGCTCATGGAGGCGCTCTGGCAGACGGACAGCTTCGTCGATGAGAACACGCTTTCGGTCAACATGGCCCGCCTGCGCAAAAAGCTGGACGGCGCGGGACTTGCGGGCTTTATCGCCACGCGCGTCGGCGCGGGTTATTTGGTGGAATAGATATGCGGTTATTTTTACAATATCTGCGCGGAAAAGCGGGGAAGATCGTCGCGTTTTTCCTGTTCGCGGTCATTTTTATCGTCTCGTTTGCGCTGTACCACCTGCCGCTGGCTGCGGTGTGGTATCCGTCTGCGCTGTGTGTCATTCTGGGGCTTGCGGTTCTGCTGCTGGATTTCCGGCGGGTCAAAGCGCGGCATGAGACGCTGCGGCTGATCCTCCGTCAGCTGCCGACGCTCCCCGATTTGCTCCCGGCTGCCCATTCTGTTCCCGAAGAGGACTACCGCGCGCTGGTGCAGGCGCTGTGCGCGCAGCAGCAGGCGCTCGAGACGCGCATGAACGCGCAGTATCAGGATATGCTCGACTATTATACGCTCTGGGCGCACCAGATCAAAACGCCCATCTCCGCCATGCGCCTGACGCTGCAGAGTGAGGATTCCGACACGGCGCGGCGGCTCTCGTCCGACCTGCGGCGCGTGGAGCAGTATGTCGAGATGGTCATGGTCTATCTGCGGCTGACGGGCGGCAGCGATCTTGTCCTGCGCGAGTATGAGCTGGATGCGATCGTCCGCCGCGCCGTGCGCCGGTTCGCGGGGGAGTTCATCGGCAGAAAATTAAAGCTCTGCTACGAGCCGCTGAATGTGTCGTGCGTGACGGATGAAAAGTGGCTGCTGTTCGTGATCGAGCAGGTCTTGTCCAACGCGCTCAAGTATACGCGCGCGGGCAGCATCACCATCGAGCTGGAAGCGCCCAAGACCCTCGTCATCCGTGACACCGGCATCGGCGTCGCACCGGAGGACCTGCCGCGCATCTTTGAAAAGGGCTATACCGGCTACAATGGCCGCGGCGACCAGAAGGCCAGCGGCCTCGGCCTCTACCTCTGCCGCACGATCTGCAAACGCCTCGGTCACACCATCACCGCCTCCTCCGCCCCCGACCACGGCACTGCCATCCGCATCACGCTGGAGCAGCGGCAGGTGCGGGAGTGAAAACAGCATCGCCGGCACCGCTGTAAGACGGTACCGGCGATAATTGTGTATTCGCGCTATCCGAGCGTCAGACTGCGGATCTTCTCCCGCAGCGGGAGAATGCGGGACGGGGCGACGGAAAGCTCGTCCACGCCCAGACGCAAGAACGCTTCGGTCAGCGCTTCGTCTGCGGCAAGCTCACCGCAGATGCCGACGGTGCAGCCCGCCTGATGCGCGCTTTCGACGGTCTGCCGGATCGCGCGCAAAACGGCCGGGTGGTGCGGGTCGCAGAACGGGGCCAGATTCGGGTTCTGCCGGTCCATGGCCAGCAGATACTGCGTCAGATCGTTCGTGCCGATGGAGAAGAAGTCGACCTCGCCCGCAAGCTCGCCGCTCATGAACACGGCGGCAGGCGTCTCGATCATCACGCCGACGCGGTATGGGCCGAAGCGTTCGCCGCGCGCAATGAGCACATCCTCCGCATCGGCCAGCGCCTGCTTCAGCCGGTGCAGCTCGTCCGGGCCTGTTACCATCGGGAACATGATCCCGACGTTTCCATAGCGCGACGCGCGCAGAATGGCGCACAGCTGCGTCTGGAACAGAATGGGCCGCGTCAAACACAGGCGGATCGCCCGCAGGCCGAGCGCGGGGTTGTCCTCCGGCGGCATATCAAAATAACCGACCTGCTTGTCCGCGCCGATATCCAGCGTGCGGATGATGACCTCTCGGCCATCCATGGCCTGCACGACCGTTTTGTAGCTTTCAAACAGCTCGTCCTCGGTCGGGTACGTGCTGCGGCCCAGATACAGAAACTCGCTTCTGAGCAGCCCGACACCCTCCGCGCCGCTTTCCCGCAGCAGCGGCAGATCGTCCGTGCCCGCAATATTGGCGTAAAGGCGGACAGAATGTCCGTCCCGCGTGACGCTCGGGGCGGAGATCAGCTGCCGGAGCGCTTCGCGCTGCGCCTGCTGCGCGGCGATCTTCGCCGCTGCTTCGGCCAGCGTCTGTTCGTCCGGGTCGAGCGTCAGCGTCCCGGAGAAGCCGTCCAGAATTGCCGTATGCCCGTGCAGCGCCTGCGACACGGGCAGCTGCGAAACCGCCGGAACGCCGAGCGTCCGCGCCAGAATGCCCGTGTGGGAATTCGCCGCGCCGCGCGCGGTCAGCATCCCGCGCACGAATTCGCGCGGGAACTGCACGGTCTGGCTGGGGGTCAGCTCCTCGGCGGCGATGAGGCAGGGCTCGGTGATGGTCTGCTCCGCCTCGCCGTTTAACATGCGGCAGATGCCGGCGGCGCGTTCACGCATATAGTCGTCGTCCATGGCGGAAAACATGGCTGCGCACTGCTCCCCCGCCTGCCGGACAGCCTCGGCGGCCTCCGCGCCGTCCGCAATTGCTTCCGAAACAAGGTCTGTAAAGTCTTCGTCCTCGGCCATGAGCTGGTGGACGGAGAAAATTTCCGCGTCCTTCTCACCAAGCTCCGCTCTGGCCTTTTCATAGAGCGCGCCGAGCGCGTCCACGGCCTGCCGCTGTGCGCTTTCAAAGCGCGCCTGCTCCTCCTGCGGGGAGCCTGCCTGCCGGGCGGCGGCCTTCTGCGCGCCGAGAAAGACGATTTTTCCGGCGGCAAGGCCCTGGGAAATGGGAAGCCCTGAGTATACCTGCATGGCGGCGTCCTCAGGCGTTTTCGCGGAACTGCGTCTGCAGCTCCTCAAACGCCTTGTCCTCGTCGGAGCCGTCGATGGTGACGGTGACGGTCTGGCCCTGCTTGATGCCGAGGCCCATCACGGCCATCAGACGCGTCAGCTGCGCGGATTTTTCCCCGCAGGAGATCGTAATTTTGCTTGTATACGCCTTTGCCGCGCGCACAAGCGCGCCCGCAGGCCGCGCATGAAAGCCCATGGGGTCCTGAATGGTGTATTGAAATTCTTTCATATCGGCTCCTTGTGAAACAATGAAAGTCTGCTGTGTCCATTTTGCGCCGGATTTCCAGAAAATGCGTAGGGGCGGACGCCTCTGTCCGCCCGGCAGTGGGGGTATCGGATTATCGAAAATCCTCGGCGAATCCGAATGCACTTGCCCCTGCAAAACACGTTGGGAAGCGCATACGGATTTACCCTGAATTTCTGAAAAAGCACTGCATCCAGTGGGCGGACAGAGTCGTCCGCCCCTACAAAACAGGTGCGCATTTCACGCTGCTTCTTTTTATCACGACAGCTTTTTCAGCTCCCGCACGTCGGCAAGCTCGTCCATGATTTCCTCGAGGCTGCTGCCTGCGATGGCGCTGACGGTCGCGGCGACCGCGCCCTCGACCAGCGGGCAGTCGGCCAGGACGAGCTTCCGCTCCGGCATGGCCTCGAGCACCATTTCCGCCGTCATGACCGCCGAGCCCATGTCCATGAGCACGATCACGCCGTCGTCTGAGTAAATTTCGTCAATGGCGTTCGAAATTTTTTCATAGCTCGTGCCGAAGCCGCCGCCGTCCAGACCGCCGGCGGCACGGATGGGCACGCCGTCGGCCATCATTTTTGTCAGCTCGACCACGCCGTTTGCCAGTGTTTCGCTGTGCGAAACGATCACAAATCCGACCATGGCCCGCACCTCACACGTGCTCGGCCACGACACGCAGCATCGTGGTGAACGACGTTGCGCCGGGGTCCTGATGGCCGAGACTGCGTTCGCCGAGATAGCTTGCGCGGCCCTTGGTGGCGATGATGGTCTTGGTGTACTCAACGCCCTGCTCCGCAGCGGCCACGCCGTCGGACAGCGCCTCCTTCGCGCTCTTTCCCGCGTCCAGCGCCGCTTTTACCGCATCACGCGCGGGAATCATGGCGTCCAGCATCGTCTTTTCTCCGGCCACGGACTTGCCGCGCAGCTGCACGCCCGCGACGAATGCGTCCAGGATCGTGACCAGGTCCTGCGCATCCAGTTCCGTCTTTCCGGCAAGCGCTTTGCCTGCCTGCATGAACGCCGTCCCGTAGAGCGGGCCGGAGGCTCCGCCGACCGTGGACACAAGGGCCATACCGGTAGTTTTAAGCATCGTGCCGATGTCCTTGCCCTCCATCATCGGGCGCTTCTTCTCGACCTCGGCAAAGCCGCGGGCCAGATTGATGCCGTGATCGCCGTCGCCGATAACGTTGTCGAGTTCCGTGAGAAAAAGCTTTTCCTCCGTGATCTTCTCGCCGACGGCGTGTAAGATCTCCAATACCTGTTCCTGATTGACCATAACGGTTCTCCTTTGCGTTTGGGTTTATGCCTTGAAGGCGATGGTGTCCGCGTGCGCATCCAGAAGCGCTTTCATTTCGTCGTCCAGACGCAGCAGGGACACGGAGAAGCCCTCCATTTCAAGCGACGTCATATATTCGCCTACGAAGGTCTTATAGACCCTGATGCCCTTCGCGGCCAGCACGTCGGCGACATGATTGTTGATGATAAACAGCTCCATCAGCGGCGTTGCGCCGGAGGAATTGACCATGACGGCGACCTCATGGCCGGTATAGTCGATGTCGGAGAGGATCTTGTCCAGAAGATGATCGACGATCTCGTCCGCCGGGCGGAGCGGTTCCTTGTGCGTGCCGGGCTCGCCGTGGATGCCGATGCCGACCTCCATCTCGTCCTCGCCAAGCTCAAAGCCGGGCTTGCCCGCCGCCGGGACTGTGCAGGGACGGATGGCGACGCCCATGGTGCGCACGTTGTCAATGACCTTCTGCGCCACGCGCTGGACCTCTTCAAGCTCCGCGCCCTCTTCTGCCTTTGCACCCGCGATCTTGTGGACGAAGACTGTGCCCGCCACGCCGCGGCGGCCGACGGTATAGAGACTGCCATCGACGGCGACATCGTCATCGACGACGACCTGCGCGACCTTGATCTCGTCCATCTGCGCCATTTCACCGGCCATTTCGAAGTTCATCACGTCGCCGGTATAGTTCTTGATGACCATCAGCACGCCCTTGTCGGTCGCGATGGCCTTGATGCCCTCATAGATCTGATCCGGCGTGGGCGAGGTGAAGACTGCGCCCGCGACCGCCGCATCCAGCATACCCGTGCCGACGTAGCCGCCGTGCGCCGGTTCGTGGCCGGAGCCGCCGCCGGAGATCAGCGCGACCTTCCCTTCCTTCTTTTCTGTCCGCACGACCACGTTGCCGCAGTCCAGCTTGCGCACATACTGCGGATATGCCTTGACCATGCCCTGGATCATCTGATCCTCTACAAGCTCGACCTGGTTGATGAATTTTTTCATGTTTTCGTCCTCCTTGTCAGTTTGCTGCATCAAATTCTGCCAGCCTCAGCTTACCACACTTCTTTGGATGAATCAATAGTTTCCACACCGCAAAACGCGACGCATTTGTCTATGACGCACAATTCTTTGACAGTTTCTGAAAATTGTACAAAAAGTTTTTGCTCCCGCGCGGGGCTTGACCGCAGAGCGGGATTTGTTTATAGTATAGAGCATGAATACCACGCAGGGGGCGGCGGAGATGCACTTCGCGTATTCCGCCGGCGGCGGTTTCCACACTTTTGACGGAAAGGAACCCAGACAGCATGTACGAAATCACCTTCCAATTCGAAAACGGTGCGCAGGAGGTCAAATTCTCCGCCGCGCCCGGCAGCACCATTCTGGAGGCCGCGAAATCGGCCAACGTCGCCATCGACGCGCCCTGCAACGGCAACGGCTCGTGCGGCAAGTGCCGCGTCAAGCTCGTTTCCGGCGAGGTCACCGGCGTGCAGACCGGTCACATCTCCGACGAGGACTATGCCGCGGGCTGGCGTCTGAGCTGCTCGACGAAGCCTGCCGGGGACATCACCGTGCTCGTCCCCGATATCGCCTCGGCCTATCAGAGCCGCATGAAGACGGCAGACCTGTCCTCCGGCGAGGAGATTGCGATCTTCAACCAGCTGCAGCAGGACGTGCAGGCCGCAGGCGTGGACTTTGCAAACGACTTTGTGCAGGCGGTTCTTACGCTGGACGAGCCGACGCTCGACGACACCATGCCCGACACCGAGCGGCTTGCGCGCTTCGCACAGGACGCATTCGACGGCTGCACAGAGGTCAGGCTCACCTATCACACGGTCAAAAAGCTTGCAAAAACGCTGCGCGAGGCCAATTTCAAGGTACAGATCACCGGCACGCTGACGGACGGCGTGCTGACCATCATGGACGTATCCGAAAAAGAGGACGCGCCGCTCTACGGCTGCGCCATCGATATCGGCACCACGACCGTCACGGGCGTGCTCATGGATTTAAAGACCGGCACGCTGACGGCGAAGGCCTCCGCAGGCAACGGTCAGATCCGCTACGGTGCGGACGTTATCAACCGCATCGTCGAGCAGGGCAAGCCCGGCGGCACGAAGCGGCTGCAGGACGCGATTTTAAAGGAAACGCTGCTGCCGCTCGTCGCGGCAATGTGCAAATCGGCGGGCATTCCCGTCTCGCGCGTGTTCCGCGTGTGCATCGCGTCGAACACGACGATGAACCATCTGCTTCTGGGCGTGGACGCGAACCCCGTGCGCATGGAGCCGTATATCCCGACGTTTTTCCAGTGGCGCGGCATGACGGCCAAGGATCTTGGCTTCCCGGCCAACCCGGACGCGGAAATCCTGCTGGCCCCGAACATCGGCTCGTATGTCGGCGGCGATATCACCGCAGGCGCGTTCACGAGCCTCATCTGGGACAAGGACGAATTTTCGCTGTTCATCGACCTCGGCACGAACGGCGAGCTGGTCTTCGGCAACCGCGATTTCATGATGTCCTGCGCCTGCTCCGCAGGCCCGGCGTTTGAGGGCGGCGATATCTCCTGCGGTATGCGCGCGACGGACGGTGCGGTCGAATCCGTGAAGATCGACAAGGATACGATGGAGCCGACGCTCGGCATCGTCGGGCCGGAGGGCCAGAAGCCCGTCGGCATCTGCGGCTCCGGCATCATTGATGTCATCGCCGAGCTTTACCGCACCTCTATTATTTCCTCGAAAGGCCAGTTCGTCCGCGAGGGCAAACGCGTCGCGCACGACGAGCACGGCATGGGCCGGTATATCCTCGCGACAGCCGCCGAATCGGAGACGGGCCGCGAAATTTCCATCACGGAAGTGGATATCGACTCGTTCATCCGCGCGAAGGCCGCCATTTTCTCGGCCATCAATATCATGCTTTCCAGCCTTGACATGGATGTGAGCGTGCTGTCGCATGTGTATGTCGCGGGCGGCATCGGCTCCGGCATCAACATGGAAAACGCCGTGCGCATCGGTATGCTGCCGGATATCGACCGGGAGCTGTTCGAGTATCTGGGCAACACGTCGCTCTCCGGCGCCTACGCCATGGCGCGGTCGGACTGCGCGGTCGACAAGGTCGACGAGCTGGCGTCCAATATGACCTATATGGAGCTTTCCACGAATCCCAGATATATGGATGAATTCGTCGCGGCGTGTTTCCTGCCGCACACCAGCCGGGAGCTGTTCCCGTCGAGCATTCAGGAGTAAGTTTTATGCAGGTACAGAACAACAAGGAAGAAGTCCCGTTTGCCCATTATGAGGAAAAATTCGCCTCGCTCGACCCGCAGGAGGCGGCAGCGCGCTGCGGCGTGCCGTTCGAAAACGGCCGGTTCACCGTGACGTTATTGGGTACGGCGTATCAGATCGCGTGGCCGAAATACGCCATTTCGTCCGAGGACGAAGCTGCGTTCGCGCTCAAAAGCCTGCCATGCCAGACGTTTCTGCTGCGCTTCCTGCTCGAGGGGCGCGCGGCGGAGCCGTCCGGCGGGTACAAGACGTTCCGCGAAATGCCGTGGGGCGAGATGTATATCGGGCCGTACACCGGACGGGTTCTGACGCGGGCGGCGTTCACATTCGGCACGCGCGTGGAAAAATTCCGCGCAGCCTGCGAAAGCATGAATGCACTGCCGATCCCGCACGGCGACGCGGGCTTCCAGTTTGACTTTTTGGGCGGTTACCGGATGCAGCTCATGGTCTATGCCGGAGACGAAGAATTCCCGCCCAGCAGTCAGGTTCTGTACTCGGACAACTTCGAATCCGGCTTCGCCGCCGAAGACCGCGTCGTCGCCGGCGATATCCTGATCTCAGCGATCAAGGCGCGGATGTAATGCAGTCAGGCGAATCCGTACTGCCTTATATATTTCGGACGCAAAGCGAATTTACCGCAGATATTCAAACGCAAATGTTATCAAATTTGATGTCCCATAACAGGCGGCGCGTACCAAAGCGCCCGTAAGGTGACGATGTGTGTTTGTAACGGCCAAAAATTGGGGCTTGCTTAAATCGTACCTGCGGTATGCACCAAACGCATCTAAGCGCCCCTTTTCTCCCCGTTCTTTTCCGGCAAGGCGGAAAAGAATGGGCCGCCGGAGGCACGTCGGAAACGACCTCGACGGAACGAGTCCCCGCTGTTCGCGAGGCCTCTTATCCTCTGAGTCCGTTTCCTCCTTTCCAAAACACAAACGCTTCGCTGGTTTGTGTTTTGGGTTTCAGTGCTGCTCAAGCCTATCTTAAAATATAGCAAGAAAGAAGTCTGTAACTATGCTGACAATCTGCATCATCCTGATCGTGCTTCTGGCGCTCGATCTGCTGTTTACGCTGGCGCTGCGGTGCCGGAAGGGACACCGGAAGTGGGAGGTTCTCAAGAAGTACCGTTACGCCCACCGGGGCTATCACGACAAGCCCGTCGTCCCGGAAAACTCTCTGCCTGCCTTCCGCCGGGCCATCGAGCGCGGCTTCGGCGCGGAGCTGGACGTGCATCTTTTGAAGGACGGCACGCTTGCCGTCTTCCATGACTCTGATCTGAAGCGCTGCGCGAATGTCGAGGGCGAGATCGAGGATCTGACGCTGGACGAGCTGAAGCAGCTCCGGCTTGAGGGCACGGACGAGCAGATCCCGACCTTTGACGAGGTTCTTGCCCTGTTCGAGCACGAAACGCCGCTCATCATCGAGCTTAAGACCGCGCGCGGCAACCATATGGCGCTGGCCAAGGCAGTCTGCGAGCGGCTGGACAGCTATCAGGGTGAGTTCTGCATCGAGTCGTTTGACCCGTTCGCGCTCATCGACGTGAAAAAGCTCCGTCCC
>OHVY01000354.1_pt1 | contig 13425 bp, 10 predicted proteins | sample 1579641 | NCBI WGS metagenome assembly OHVY01 (sample SAMEA3882536, study PRJEB24775) | human gut metagenome | biome: human-associated habitat; feature: intestine environment; material: feces | place: Netherlands | collected 2009/2010
CAAATAGCACTGAAGATAAAATCATTTGTTACGACCGGAATCTTCTCCGGAGAGCCCTGACAAAGTCCCATTCCAAACCAGCTTCCTGTGCCGATCGCCATCAAGGATTGTGCCACCTGATAACCACCTTCATTGTAAACGGTAAATGGATTCTTCCATACCAGTACACGCACACGGACGTGGTTAAATAACTTATATGCCACAACTGATGCCCCACTTCCTGCAATCAGTCCGACAAGTACATAAAGTGGCTGTCTGCTTGCCACATAGAGCATCACCAAATATACAGCAAAAATGATCAGCGCCGCACCAAGGTCTTTTGATACAACCAAGATCAGCACATGCATTGCTGCCACTGCCGTTGTGATCACAATATTCTTAAATGAAGTATCAGTCTTCAGACTCGCCGCAACGAAAAATACAAAAATGATCTTCACAAGCTCAGATGGCTGAAGGGTAAAACCTCCGATTGCAACATTCAGCATCGCTCCTCCAGTCACACGTCCTACAATGATAACGACACCAAGCATTACAACACCTGCAATTGCATAGAATATTTTCCATTCTGACAGAGCTTTTACCTTCCGGATGATGACCGGGATCACAAGACTTATCGCTACAGATGCACTGACAATGAGAAACTGCTTTACCGCAAGCGAATATGAAAGTCTGGTGATCATAATAAAGCCGATTGCCATCAGCATACACATGTTATTTACAACCAGCCGCGACACCCGCGGGTAAATTTTTGTATACAGCAAAATGACCGCCAGAAACAGTACCACCTGCATCCCGTAAAATCCGATCATTTTTGTTTCATTTGTCTGCAGATACATCACCAGAAATGCAATCATATGAAGCAGAAACATCAGCACATTCTGCTTTCTGAAAATACTTCTCTGTGTATACTCATCTGTGTAATTAAATACTGCAAAACATTCAAATGTATAGACCAGCATCAGGGCTATCATCAGATATTTTGACAGCTCTACAATTATATTGATCAAAATTCCACCTACTTTATTCCTCTTTTCCAGTGTCCCCTGGTGTACGTTCCCTCCGGAAGCTCTTTTCCTTCAAAATACGCACTTAAAATCTGCCTTACCTCCTGCTGCCTTTCAGTAGTAAACATCAGTCGGATCCGCCCAGTGCCGATCTGATATACCTCTTCCATCCGGTCTCCCAGATATAATGGTACATAATTGTAAAGGATATTATAACAGTAATCACATTCATTTTTTACCACAAATGGATTACGATATCTGTCAGTTATTGTCGTCTGTCCGGATTTTTTCAGACATCCTCTGGTCGTTTTCTGAATACATCCTGCAGATATCATCATCGGAAGATAACCATATACGATCACTTCTCCATCCTTTACCCTGAGATCCTGGAGTTCTCTTTCTGTCAGTTCCACGGGCGCTGTAAATTCAAAAACTCCCTTTTCCTTCCAGAATTTCCTGCTTTCCTGATTAAATTCATACAGATTGTAATCGGTCATAATCCTTCCGGTATAACCATGCTCTTTCAGAAACGCAAAACTTTCATAATTGGCGATCAGAATGCCGTCCCATCCGGCTCCGAATATCCGGTTATATGCAGCTTCATACTGTTTTCGGGTTCTTTCCCGGAAAATATACGGCATGACCAGATAAATTTCTTTCCCTGCTGCATGTACTTTTGTAATCCACTCCACATAGCTGTCCTTCTCCCAGATGTGAGGGAACATGGTACAATCCGCATAGATTCTTCCGATTGCTTCTTCTTCCAGAATCACTTCCATCTGTTCTGCGGTTCTTACCGATGCCGTCCATCCGGAAAGTACCTCTTCTTCCATTGAAAGCTCTGTCTTATCTTCTTCCGGATCTTTCACTTCACCACTTCTTCTGTATTTCTCACAGATCACTTTTTCCAGCGTCTCCAGTGCTTCCCTTCGAAGTTCGTTCAGGCTCTGCATCGGAAGAAATACTTTTTCTCCGATCTCGGCCTTTAAAAAGGAAAATTCAAATTCCGTATTTCCCGTCTTGCGCAGCTGCTTTTCAATCCGCTCTCTGCTCATCGGCTGGCTCAGTGCTTCCTGTGCTTTTTCACCGGCAACCGTAATCTCGGCATCCCGGCACTTCACCGTAAGCGTTGCCTTTTCCTGCGGATACAGCCGGAAAGTTCCGCAGATCCGTTCTTTTATTTTTCCATTTACAAATTCTTCACGCAACGTGTCAATCAATGTGCTGTTTCTTGTGCGCATCCAGATTTCATCCATCTTGAACGGGGTATCTGCAAATACTGGGATCTGCACATTCATTCCTTTTCTGACTGCATCCTTACAGGTATAATTATCTGCTTTTTCCCTGCCTTTGCGCATCGGGAGTTCAATAATATCCTGCGGATACAGGTCTGTCAGTGCTTTTGCAGTCACATTTCTGCCTTTTTTAGCAAGTACCTTTACTGCCGGCACTCCTGCATGGTTCGGACGGTTTAAGGAAATCATCTCCCGTCCATTCTGTGTATGATAATAACCCGTATGGAAACCGCCACGGTTATAGAGATCCAGCAGCATCTGCCGATCCTCCTCGCGGACACGGTATTTCTTCATCGCATACGCTGCCGGATCCTCTTCTGCCGGACATTCTTCGTAATATTTCAGATAAAGATCGGCATATTTCCGGTACTGGAAAGCGACTGCTGCCGCATACTCCGGCTTCTTCATCCGGCCTTCAATCTTGAAGGAATAAATCCCGCTCTCGATCATCTCCGGGATCAGTTCCAATGTGCAGATATCCTTAAGACTCAACAGATACTGTGGTCTCTTTGCTTCCGGTGTCCGGTAAAGCAGTCTGCACGGCTGTGCGCACTGTCCACGGTTGCCACTTCTGCCGCCGATAAAACTGCTGAACAGGCACTGACCGGAATAGCAATAGCAGAGTGCACCATGTACAAAGCTTTCAATCTCAAGCTCTGTCTCATCGGCAATCTTCTTCACCTCTGCCATACTCAGTTCTCTGGATGTAACAATCCGCTGTGCACCTTCCTTTTCCAGAAACTTCGCCCCATCCACTCCCGTAAGCGTCATCTGGGTACTTGCGTGGATCGGAAGATCTGGAAAATGCTTCCGGATAAAACGGAACAGTCCGATATCCTGCACGATCACCGCATCCAGCCCCTGCCGGTAATAAGGGAGCAGATAATCATACATCTGTTTTTCCATCTCACGGTCTTTGATCAGTGTATTCACGGTCAGATACAGTCTTCTTCCATGCAAATGCACATAATCAATTGCCTCTAAAAGTTCTTCCTCCGTCAGGTTATGTGCATAAGCACGTGCCCCGAAAAGGGCTCCCCCTGTATATACCGCATCAGCTCCTGCTGCAATTGCCGCTTTCAGGCACTCCATACTCCCTGCCGGTGCAAGGATTTCAACTCTGTCTTTCATATAACTCCTCTATCTTTAAATAACCTGTATACAAAGCCCCTGTGTTGCAGACATTTCTCTTTGTATACCGGAGTATCAAAAATAGACTGCCTCAGGACAGTCTATTTTGTACGGTGATTTTTCATTTCTGTTTCAAGCTGTACGATCTTCATCTGAAGTTCCTGGTTCTCTGCCTTGAGTTTATCCAGTGCTTTTTCAGCATTCTCATACTTGATCTGTACTGAGATCAGTTCATGCTTTAAATCGTACATCTCTTTGTCTTTTGCCTCGATGTCGCTTTCTAATGCGCCACCCTGTTTCTTGGCTTTAAAATAATCATCTGCTATATTTAAAGCAAGAAGCACACTTCTGGCTTCCGCACTCTGCTTACGATATCCATCGCTGCTTGTACATTCCTCGATTTTATGGTTCAGATAAGTGGATACCTTCTGCAGATAATCTTCGCTTTCAAATCCGCTCAGGGTGAATACTTTGCCGCCTATCAAAACTTCTGTATAATTTTTTGACGATGCCATAAAGAACCTCCTTGCCGCCTAATCCTTTTTTCATTATAAACTATATTCTGATAAAAACCAACCACTTTTCGATATTTTCAGCAGAAATTCTGTTTTATTCTTTATCAGCCAGCTCAAAATGATTCTTTCTGACCTTCAAAATCCCCTCTTTTTCCATTTTTTTCAACTCATGTGACAGCACACTCCGGTTGATCCCCAGATAATTTGCCATCTGTTCTCTGTTAAATTCAATATCAAAGGCATTGCTTTTATGGCGGCTTTGCTGAATTCTCAGATACTGCTCGATTCTTTCCCGGATTCCTCTGATCGACAGCAATTCAATCTTCCTGTACTTGCGGATATCTTCATTTGCAAGGAAATGAACCGCTTTCTTGTAAAACTCAATCCTCTCACGCAGATCCAGAACGCCCTCTTCTTCCATCGCCCGTACAGGAAACCAGAAAATGTGTGCCTGTTCCGATGCATAAACATCATAAGGACTCGTCTTTTTTTCACTGACCGCAATCTCCACTCCCACAACAAACGAGCTGACAAGCTTCTGGACCAGCTGTTCGGTTCCATCCCGGTAATACTGCACTTTACAGAGTACCCCGTCAAGCAGGATTCCGATATTGTTCAGTTTTTCTCTTTCTCTTATGATGATTTCGCCCTTGTCATAGGTTACGGTTCTGCCGTCTAACCGGTTAATGATCTCATCCGCCTTCTTCCGATCCATATCACAGAAGAAAATGCTCCGGTAAATCGCTTCCCTGTCTTGTTCTTTCTGCATTTATGCTGCCACCTTCTGCCCGTTTTCTCTATTTGTCCATTATAGCATCTGCCACGCTATCCTTCAAGGAACAGCACTTTTTCTTCCGGAAATGCGAGTGCATCCGGCATTCCTTTTTCTTCCAGAGTGGCAGAAATCTCTCTTTGGACAAACCAGCAGAAGTCCTCACATCCCGACTCGCATTGGATAAAATATTTTCGTTCAAATGGATAATCCACACTTTTCCATTCTTTAACTTTCAGCATAGCCCCGGATATCGTTCCATACACCGGAATCAGATCATGAGCTCGGATCCCGATTGCCTTCACATTCTCCGGCACACTGCGTCCTTTAAAAATCAGCTGCACATCCCAGTCTTTCACATACACCGTCTGCGCATCCATCCGGTAAACATCTGCAATATTTTTACATCCGGTAAGTCTTGCCGCTGTCTTATAGCGCGGTGCATTAAATACTTCTTTTACCGGACCCAGGCGGATTCCATGTCCATCTTCAATTACCAGAACCTCTTCACTGAAGCTGTAGATTTCATCCCTGCTGTGGGACACCATGATCACCGTGCCTTCATAATCACTCAGCATTTCCATCAGCTCGGTCAGCATCCGCTCCCGAAGATACGCATCCAGTGCCGAAAATGGTTCATCCAGAAGGATCACGTCCGGTTCATATGCCATAATCCGTGCCAGTGCCGTTCTCTGCTGCTGTCCGCCGGAAAGCTTTGACGGATAAAGCTTTTCCAGTCCGTCCAGCTGGAAATGATGGATCAGCTGTTCTACCATTTTCTGCTTATCTTCTTTGTTTCCGGTAAATCCAATCCCGATATTCTGCTCCACGGTCATGTTCGGAAACAACGCATAATTCTGAAAAAGATAACCGACTTTCCTTTTTTGCGGCTTCAGAAAAATCTTTTTTCCGGCATCAAAAAGGGTAACTCCGTCAATCACGATCCGCCCTTTTTCCGGTCTTTCGATCCCGGCAATACTTTTCAAGGTCAGGCTTTTCCCACATCCGGAAGCGCCCAGGATTCCGATCCGCTTTTTTTCACTTTTAAAGGCAACATCCAGCCTGAATTTTCCATACTGTTTTTTTATCTCTAGTTCTACCATTGCTTTGTATGTTTCATTCCCTTTCCAAATGCCAGATTCATAAGTACTACTATTCCGAATGCGATCAGGATTACAATTCCGACCCACACGCCTGCCGTCTGATAATCACCGTCCTGGATGACCATTGCAATCCTCTGGGAAATGGTTGCCGTCTTTCCTGGAATATTGCCCGCAAGCATGGAGGTCGCACCGTATTCTCCAAGCGCTCTTGCAAATGCAAGAATTGTACCGGATGCAACTCCTGGACCTGCCGCCGGCATGATCACCCTCCAGAAAATCTTCCACTCCGGCATACCGAGCGTCTGCGCCGCATAAATCAGGTTCACATCCACCTGTTCAAATGCTGCTCTTGCATTCCGGTACATCAGTGGAAACGCTATCACAGTTGCCGCGATCACGCATCCTGCCCAGGACTGTACGATCTTGATATCAAATGTCGTATAAAGATACGATCCAACGGTTCTTCTCGTACTGAAAATGAGCAGCAGGAAAAATCCTGCAACCGTCGGCGGAAGCACCAGTGGCAGTGTCAGAATCCCATCCAGCACAGCCCTGAGACCCGTCTTCGCTTTCAGCACCTTTCTTGCTGCCCATATTCCCAGGAAGAATGACACGATCGTTGCTGCGATTCCTGTTTTGATTGAAATGAAAAGCGGACTCCAGTCAAGTCCTGCAAGGATCTGTCTTATTTCTTCCATATCGTTCCTCTTTTACTCTACGTTTGTATCGAAATAGTAGCTGTCAAAGATCTTCTTTGCGTCATCGGATGTTACATATGCAAGGAAATCATCGGCTGTTTTTTTCTTTGCATCATCTGCCTCTTTATTTTCCACACGGCAGATCGGATAAATCACGTTACCTGTCAGATCATAGTTTACTGTCTGAAGGATCTTGATCTGATCCTCATATCCGTATGTATCAGAATAATAAGTTGTTCCAACTTCGCATGCACCCTCTATAACGGCGATCAGCACCTTGCTTACATTTGCCTGCTCACTGATCTCTATTCCACCAAGAGCTTCAGAAAGCTGTTCTGTTGTGATGGTAGACGCATCGTCTACTTTGTCCAGAATTCCGAGATTCATCAACGCCTGACGGGTGTATTTTCCAACTGGTACACTTCCGCCTGCAAGTGCAATGCTCTTTGCCTCATTTAAGTTTTCAAGCCCGGTTACTGCTGTATCACTGTCCTTTAATGTGATAACAACTACCTGATTGTTCACTACATTATGGCGTGTTCCTTCTACTACCAGTCCGTCAGTCTCAAGCTGATCCATCTGTTTCTGTGCTGCGGAGAAGAACAAGTCACACTCATATCCTTCTTCGATCTGTGTCAGCAGAGTTCCTGAGCTGTCTGCATTGTAGACGATCTTCACATTCGGATGCTCTTTTTCATAACGCTCGGCAATATCTGTCATTGCCGTATTCAGGCTGGCTGCGATAAATACCTGAAGCTCTACATCCTCTTCTTTGTCAGCCTTTGTTTCTGTCTTTTTGTCTTCTGTTTTTGTGTCGGTCTTTTTACCGTCACATGCAGCAAGTGATGCTGTCATCAGCAGAACCAGACCTGCTGCCACTGTTTTCTTAAATAAGTTATTCTTTCTCATGATTTTAATATCCTCCTTTTCCAAATCCACAGTTTGGAAAAGTACACACCGGACAGGACAGACAAAGTCCTCCCTGTCCAAGAAGCCGGAAATCTTTTTCATGCAGCTTTTCATCACACATAATCCTCGGAAGAACCAGATCAAAAATCGTCCGTTTTGCATACATCACGCATCCCGGAAGACCCATGACCGGAATCTGTCTGCCTTCTTTTTCACAATAAGCAAGCATAAACATGGCTCCCGGAAGAACCGGTGCCCCATAAGTCACCACTTCCGTACAGGCATTTTTGATCGCAAGCGGAGTCCTGTCATCCGGATCTACACTCATTCCACCGGTACAGACGATCAGGTCAGAACCATCCTCGATCAGAGTCTGGATTGCTTCTGTAATCATCTCATGATCATCGTTGCACTGGATCTGCTTCACCTCTGTAACGCCACATTCTTTCAGTTTTTCGATCACAACCGGAGTAAATTTATCCTCGATCCGGTGATAATACACTTCGCTTCCCGTCGTTACGATTCCCGCTTTTTTCTTCTGGTACGGAAGAATCCGGAAAATCGGTTCTTTTCCTGCCACTTCACAGGCCTTCTGCATCTTTTCTTCTTCGATCACAAGCGGAATGATCCTTGTTCCTGCAATCTTATCTCCGGTTTTCACCGGAAAATTTCCATGTCTGGATGCGATCATCATCTCACCAAGACTGTTCACCGCATTCAGCTTTTCGGTATTGATCTTCAATACCCCTTCACAGTCGGCGATCAGTTCGATTTTTCCTTCCTTCACTTCGGAAGGATGCATATGCTCACCCTGACAGATCTGACGCAAGATCTCAGCCGCCTCATTTTCATGAAGCATACCTTCCTGTTTTTCCCAGATATAAAGATTCTCTTTTCCCACAGATAAAAGTACCGGAATGTCTTCTTCGGTAACAATATGTCCCTTCCGGAAAACAGCATCCTTTACAACTCCCGGAATAATCTGTGTAATGTCATGGCACAGCACCTGCCCCACTGCATCTTCTGTTCTTACCAGTTTCATTTTTTGTTCCTCACTTTATATGGATTATGGCATAAAAATACCTGCCGTCACTGCGGCAGGTATTCTGCCCAAGCCTTTTTATATTTTACCATAAAAAGGATGGATAAATAAGTTGTCCAGACAACTTTTTTATTTTGTTTTATAGACAAGATCGATTGCTTCCGCAACTCCGTTTCCGATCTTTCGTGCTTTATCCGAAATCGTATAACAAAGTTTTCCCTCTATCCTTGCATCCACATCTCCGATCTTCAATCCTTTTTTGACCGGTACACCTTCCTGGAGCATCCCACGGACAATCCCGTGGAGCCTCGCATAGACAGGTTCATCTCCGCACCTTGCAACAATCTGCCCTTTTTTCACCACATCACCAATTCTCGCGACCGGATGCATGATTCCGTCTGCGGATGCCTTTAAAAGGCGTTCCACCGTATAGCCGCCAATATTTCCCGGAATTCCGGTGTTGGGGATTGCACTTCCCTCGCGGATCACTTCGCCCAGATGCTCACCTCTTTGCGTTTCAATCACAAAATGGCAGTCTCCGGCTGCCGTAAAGCCCGGTCCGATACCGATAACAAGAGGAGCGTCACTGATCCGGGTCCCAAGATTCTTTTTTGCCATGATCCCGTCAACCAGTACATCCGGCAGATATTCTTTCCGCACTTCTGCTTTTTCATCCACCATGACAGCAATTTTCCGCGTTGCCATAATTGTTTCTGCTTCTTCAAAATTTTCGGCAAGAACTGCTTCTATTCCTTCTACCACTGCATGTTCTTCGTACACCGCTCTTGAAAATGCCACCTCACGTCTGACGGTGAGTGGGATGGCAACATCCGTCATCAGGATCTGATGTCCTCTTTCCCACAGCTCTGCCGCAATTCCTGTGGCAAGATCCCCGGCTCCTCTTATCAGGATCTTCATTTACTCTTCTTTCTCCTTTGGTAAAACCAGATTCAGGAACACTGCAACCAGAGTAGACAGTGCAACCGGTGATTTACCGAAAATGGTTGTTACCCATGCAGGGAGCTGCGCAAGTGCTGCATTTGCCTGTGTCACACCCATTCCAAGTGCAATGGCAAGTCCTACGATGGATGTATTTCTATAATTCATCTTTGAATTATTGATCAGTTTGATACCCGTCATGGAAATCATTGCAAATACAGAGATTGTTGCGCCTCCAAGCACACATGACGGAATAGTTAGAAGAATGTATGCGATCTTTGGCATGATTCCTGCAACCAGCATGATCATCGCTGCAATTCCAAATACTCTCTTTGCTACTACTTTCGTAGAACTTACGATTCCGACATTCTGACTGTAGGTTGCTGTCGGGAGTCCGCTGAAAAATGCGCAGACAATATTGCTGACTCCATAACCAATGATACCACCGCTTAATTCCTCATCCGTCGGCATACGGTCCATTCCTCCGGTCGTCGTTGCTGAAAAGTCTCCGATTGCCTGAATAGAGCTGATTGCGAACAATACCGCAATCGCAACACATGAGGATGGCTCGAATTTAATTCCGAAATGCATCGGCTGTGGGAACTGTACCCATTTTGCCGTTAATACGGAAGAAAAATCCACCATTCCAAAGCCAAGCGCAACTACATATCCAACTATGATTCCGATCAGAACGGAAGAAAGCTTTAAAAAGCCCTTTCCAAAATGATTCAGTCCTGTTACGACTGCCAGTGTGATGATCGCAACAAGCCAGTTCTGCCATGAACCATAATCCGCACTTCCTGCTCCACCTGCCATATAATTGACTGCGGTCGGATACAGCGAAAGTCCGATTGCAAATACAACCGTTCCCGTAACCAGCGGCGGGAAAAGATGACGGATCTGCTTGATAAATATTCCTACAATAATCGCAACAATACCGCCCACGATCTGTGCACCAAGTATTGTTCCAACATCCGCATCCTGTGCAATTGACTGCATGATCGGCACATACGCAAAGCTGATTCCCATAATAACCGGAAGCCCGGCTCCTATCTGATAAGACTTAAATTTGATAAACGGAAAAAGCTGGATGAATGTCGAAATCGCTGACATTGCAAGAGATGCCTGAATCAGGACAACCGTGTCTGATTCTGAAAGTCCGGACACACCGGCAAGAATGATCGCCGGTGCAACACAGCCAATGATCATCGCCACTACATGCTGGAATGCCAGCGGAAGTGCCTGACCAAAGGATGGCTTTCCGTTAAGGTTAAATAGTTCCTGTGAAGTATTACTATTCTTCGTACCCACTTTTTTGCCTCCTTCTCTACCCACTTACAACTTTCGTTGTCAAAGCTATCGTATCTATGATAGCACGAATGGTTTCCAATGACAATTCGGCAATGTTCCATTTTTCAACACACAATTGCTTTATTTTTCCAAAATATTAACGAAACGATGTAATCCGTACTTTTTCACCAGAATCCCGCTCTACTCTTAAGGCGATTCTCTCTGCCATTTTCAGACGTTTTTCGTCATCTGCTTTGTTTAGCACAATATAGAAATCCATTTCCGGCAGGACATTCTTTTTCCCGCCTTTTGCCGAAACAGCCAGCCCTGCCAGATCCTCCTCCGTCAGAACCTCTTCCACTGCTTTTCCAAGTACCTGTGCCACAAGCTCAGGCCGGAAACAGCAGTCTTTTATCCTTTGTCCGATGGCATCGAGTCCATATACAGAAAGGACTATCTGGATCTGCTTTGGAATAACCGGTTCTTTCTCCCCCGGCACTTTCGCCGGAAGCATCCGTGCACCATCCGCTTCCACAAGAACCGGCGCAGGAAGCTCCCAGATCTTTTCCATTACCGGTACAGAAAGGCTTTTGATCCTGCCTCTTCCTGCATCCAGACCGGCGATCACCATGCCTTCTCTTTTATGCACTTCCAGAATTTTTCCGATAGAATCCTCCATTACAAAATAAGGGGCAGTCTCTTTTTTCATATGGGTTGTAGTCACCAGAACCGGGAGGGCACCCTTCTCTTGGTATTCAGCAAGCAGCTGTTTCAAAAGAGAAGTCTTACCTCCCGCACCCACGGCAGCAATTCTCGGTACCATCTGCTCCGTAAGTCCAAGTGCCATAAGCAGAGACTCTTTCCTTTGAAGCTTTCCATTTTCGATGACATATACATGGAAAGTTTTCTCTGTGCCTCCTTCTGTTATCCGCATTTTTTCTATTTCCGGCATATAATCAATATCTTCCAGCTCTTTTTCCAGGCTCACCTCGTAAAATACTGCTTTTTCCCGGTATCTGCGGAACACCTTTCTTCCTCCGGCATCTCCTTCCAGTTCCAGAAGTTCTTTCCCGTACTTTGCCGGAAACCAGACCGGATTGCCTTCCTGTCCATTCCAGGTCACACATCCCGGTACAACTTTTGCCTCCCGCTCCATCTTTTCCAGGAATCCTTCCACGCTTTCTTCTGTAAAATAAGGCTGATCCGCCACAAAAAATGCATAGGCATCAGCATCTCCTGCCGCACGGATCCCTGCTTTTACCGAATAGGCTGCTCCTTTATAGCTGTCTTTTGAAATCACTGTTTCTACCGGGAAACGTTCACCTTGCTGCTCGTTTTCCTGAAGTGCTTTTACCTGATGCTCAATCTCCGGATACTGTGTTACCACAATCATTTCCCATTCCGGATGCCTTTGACAGACTTTTACCAGACGGTCGAATAAATAGCGGAACATCGGCTTTTCATCCAACAGATAAAGCAATTTGTTCTCTGCTTCTGATTGTGGCGGTTCTGTATTTTGCATCCTTTGGCTGTTAAAACGGCGGCTGTTTCCAGCCGCCAGATAAATCAGTTTAATTTTCATTTTCCATAATTCCCATTGCAATCTGTTCACTTGTAATCGGAAGTTCACGGAACCACAGACCTGTTGCATTTGCGATTGCATGCGTCAATGCCGGAGCCGGTGTATTGATGACGATTTCGCCAATCGATTTTGCACCAAACGGTCCGGTCGGCTCATAGCTGCTCTCAAATTCCACATGCAGATTTCCCATATCCATTCGGGTCGGAATCTTGTACTGCATAAATGAATTGTTCAGAAGCTGTCCTTTTTCCGTGTACTGAATATTCTCATAAAGAGTCATGCCGATTCCTTGCACGATTCCGCCTTCCGCCTGTACCCTCGCAAGATTCGGGTTAATAACAGTTCCGCAGTCAACCACTGCATAGTAATCCAGGATCTCGACATGTCCTGTCTCCGGATCCAATTCGATTTCAACAGCGCCTGCCATATAAGGCGGCGGAGATACCGGCGAACTGTGGCTTTCTGTTACCTGAAGCGCAATATCACTTCCGCACATTGCCCCTGCTCCGATTGCCGCAAGTGTCACCTCTTCTCCGGTCTTATCGCTTCTTGCAATGTGTCCATCGAAATCAACCTCATCCACTTCGCATTTCAGCATCTTCGCTGCCTGTCTGACGATCCGCTTTTTCAGTTCCTCACCGGCTCTTGTCACCGCCATACCGGTCACATAAGTCGTACTTGATGCATAAGAGCCTGAATCATACGGCGAAGTATCGGTATCTGCTCCGGATACTGCAATATCATCCAGATCACAGTCCAGACATTCTGCTGCCATCTGTGCAAGAATCGTATCACACCCGGTTCCCATGTCCGCTGCCGCGATTGACATATTGTAGACACCATCCTCGCCCAGTTTGATCGTTGCAGATCCGACATCTACATTGGAAATGCAGGATCCCTGCATGGCAAGTGCTACTCCGACGCTGCGGATTTTGCCATCCGGCATAACTTTTCTTGGATACTTTTCATCCCATCCGGACATTTCTTTTACTCTCGCAAGGCATTTATCAAGTGCACAGCTATTCGCTGTCTCCCCATAATATGCCGGCATGAACTGTCCTTCTTTGACCATATTCTTCATACGGATCTCCATCGGATCCATGCCAAGTTTTTCTGCCAGTTCGTTAACAGATGTCTCAACCGCA
>OHVY01000364.1_pt1 | contig 13241 bp, 11 predicted proteins | sample 1579641 | NCBI WGS metagenome assembly OHVY01 (sample SAMEA3882536, study PRJEB24775) | human gut metagenome | biome: human-associated habitat; feature: intestine environment; material: feces | place: Netherlands | collected 2009/2010
CCGGTGCAGGAATGGAAGATTTGATTTCTATTGGAACCATCGGGCTGATCAAAGCCATTAATTCTTATAATCCCGATAAAAATATTAAGCTGGCCACTTATGCGTCAAGATGTATTGAAAATGAGATATTAATGTATTTGCGGAGAAATAATAAAACGAGAATGGAAGTATCGATAGATGAACCGCTGAATGTAGACTGGGATGGTAATGAGCTGTTGTTATCAGATATCCTGGGGACGGAAGAAGATGCGATTTATAAGGATTTAGAGAATGAAGCAGAAAAGAAGGTGCTCATCAGAGCTATTGGACGTCTGTCTGGAAGAGAGCAGATGATCATAAGAATGAGATTTGGACTTGGAACGGAGGATGGAGAAGAAAAGACTCAGAAAGAAGTAGCGGATATGCTGGGGATTTCCCAGTCCTATATATCCAGACTGGAGAAAAAGATTATGCAAAGATTGCGTCGGGAGATGGTGAAGTATTCATGAAAATATGATACAATAAAAAGAAAAAAGGGGTTGGTCATATGAGACTTAGCTTTTTTGGAGCAGCCCATGAAGTGACTGGAAGCTGCCATCTTCTTGAAGCGTGTGGAAAGAATATTCTGATTGACTGTGGAATGGAACAAGGACCGGATCTTTATGAGAATCAGGAACTTCCTGTTACACCGGGAGAGGTAGATTACATTCTTCTGACACATGCACATATCGATCATTCGGGAAATATTCCGTTATTGGTTAAAAAGGGATTTTCCGGAGAGATCATTACAACATTTGCAACGGCAGATTTGTGCGATATCATGTTGCGTGACAGTGCCCATATTCAGGAATTTGAGGCGGAATGGAGAAACCGGAAGGCAAGACGAAGTGGGGAACCGGAATACGAACCGATTTATACGGTTGCAGATGCAGATGCGGCGACCAAGCTTCTGGCACCTGTGGATTACGGTCAGAAGATTACATTGTGTGACGGAATAGAAGTCAGATTTAATGATGTAGGGCATCTTCTGGGATCCGCAAGTATTGAAGTGTGGGTAACAGAAGGAGAAGTTTCTAAAAAGATCGTATTTTCCGGAGATGTGGGTAACAAGAATCAACCGATCATCAAAGATCCGCAGCTGGTAAAAGAAGCAGATTATGTAGTGATTGAATCTACATATGGAGACCGGACACATGGAGAGGATATTCCGGATTATGTCGGCGAATTTACAAGAATTTTACGGGAAACATTCCAAAAAGGAGGCAATGTAGTAATCCCATCGTTTGCGGTAGGACGTACGCAGGAAATCCTGTATTTTATCAGAGAGATAAAAGAAAAGAATCTGCTTCCGGAATTCCCGGGATTTGAAGTGTATGTAGACAGTCCGCTGGCAATTGAAGCGACCAATGTGTTTAATAAAAATGTCAAAGGATGCTTTGATGAAGACGCAATGGCGCTTGTCAATCAGGGAATTAACCCACTGTTGTTCCAGGGACTCAAGACAACGATTACCAGTGATGAATCCAGACAGATTAATTTTGATACGAAACCTAAAGTAATCCTGTCTGCATCCGGTATGTGTGAGGCCGGACGTATCAGGCATCACTTGAAACATAATCTGTGGCGGCCGGAATGTACCATCTGTTTTGTTGGATATCAGGCAGTGGGAACGCTTGGAAGAAAGCTGATCGAAGGTGCACAGAGTGTGAAATTATTTGGTGAGAACATCACGGTCAACGCAAAGATAGAAGTGTTAAGGGGAATCAGCGGACATGCAGATATGAATGGACTGTTAGACTGGCTCGCAGGATTTGAAAAGGTACCGGACCGTGTGATGGTTGTACATGGTGAGGATACAGTGACGGATCATTTTGCTGCGCTTGTAGAAGAGCAATTTGGCTGCCCGGCATTTGCACCGTATTCCGGAGGTTCCGTAGATCTTGCGACAAATGAGATCATTACCATTGGTCAGAAGATTCCGAAGAAGGCAGAAGAAAAGCCGAATAAGATTAAAAGTGCATCTGCATTTAACCGTCTGGTGGCAGCAGCCAAACGTCTGTTAAATGTAGTATATAAGAACGAAGGAATTGCCAATAAAGATATGGCAAAATTTGAAACACAGATCCAAAATCTGGCAGACAAATGGGACAGATAACCGGCGTCAGACCGGATGTCAAGGAGTAAAAGTTTTTTTAATTTCATAAGAATCCGCATAAGCCTGTGCGATATGGAGAATCATTTTACTAGAAACTGATAGAGAAGATTCTGACAGGAGGTTCGCAATGGCACAGGGAAAAGTAGAAATATGTGGTGTGAATACAGCAAAGCTTCCGATCCTGAATGAAAAGGAGAAGGAAGCTTTGTTTGTGCGTATTAAAGCGGGAGATCAGGAAGCGAAAGAAGAATATATCAAAGGTAATCTAAGACTTGTCTTAAGTGTAATAAGGAGGTTCGGTGCAAGTGGAGAGAATCCGGATGATCTGTTCCAGATTGGCTGTATTGGCCTTATTAAAGCAATCAATAATTTTAATACAGAATTAGAGGTAAAATTTTCCACTTATGCAGTACCTATGATTATCGGAGAAATCAGAAGGTACATGAGAGATAATAATTCCATAAGAGTCAGCCGGTCACTCAGAGACACTGCATACAAGGCAATTTATGCTAAGGAAAACTATATGAAGAAGAATCAGAAAGAGCCTACAGTACAGGAAATCGCTGAGGAGATCGGAATATCCAAAGAAGATATTGTATTTGCACTGGATGCAATCCAGGTACCTATGAGCCTTCAGGAACCGGTGTACAATGATGGAGGAGATGCACTCTATGTAATGGATCAGTTAAGTGATCAGACGAATAAAGAAGAAAAGTGGATAGAAGATTTATCATTGGAAGAAGCAATGAAACATCTGGGAGAGAGGGAACGGTATATTATAAAGCTTCGGTTTTTTCAGGGAAAAACACAGATGGAGGTTGCAGATGAAATACAGATATCACAGGCTCAGGTGAGCAGACTTGAAAAGAATGCGTTGAAAACAATGCGCCAGTACCTTATCTAAGGGCTGGCGTATCGCTTTGTGTGTCATGTATATGACAAAAAAGTCTGATAGATTTTTTTAGTATTGCATTTTTGACAGTCTCATACTATGATATTTGCAGGAGGGATTTGTATAATGAAAGCTTGTATATTTGACCTAGATGGAACATTAACAAATACATTGGAATCTATGACATATTCTGTGAATCTGACACTGAAGGAGATGGGGCTCTCCCAGATCACAAAGGATCAGTGCAGAATGTTTGTCGGAAACGGAGCAAGAGTTCTGATCGAAGAATCTCTGAAAGTGTCGGGGGATCCTAAGGCTTCAAGAATTGAAGAAGGAATGAAAATTTACGGACGTATATTTGATCAGAATTGTACATATCATGTAACACTTTACGAGGGGATTCCGGAGATGTTAAAAGCATTGAAAGACAGAGGAATCCATCTGGCAGTCCTTTCGAATAAGCCGGACCGTCAGACGGTAAAGGTTGTAAAAGAAATCTTTGGAGATAACATTTTTGACTATGCACAGGGACAAAAAGACGGCATCCGCAGAAAACCAGAACCGGACGGAGTCTGGTATCTGATGGAGCAGATGCAGGTATCGAAAGAAGAATGTCTGTATATCGGAGATTCGGAAGTCGATGCGGCAACCGGAAAGAATGCAGGCCTTAAGACAATAGGTGTGCTGTGGGGATTCCGGGACAGGAAAACGTTAGAAACTGCGGGAGCAGATCATCTGATCGAAAGACCGGAAGAACTGTTGCAGTTTGTGTAATATTACGATAAGGGAGGTTGAGATGTATGTACGAATATGATGAAGAATGTCTGAAGACCTTTATCCTGAACCAGGGACAGCTGTTTGACGAACCAGTTGCTGAGACTTTAGAAGAGGCTGAGGCTTTTCTGGAGGATTGTATGGCTTCTATCGTAGACAGCATTGAAGAAGTTAAAGAATTCCTGGATCAGGAGGGAATGGATATCAGCGGAATGTCTGATGAAGAGATCGAAGAGGCATCGGAAGTATTTGCACTTCCAGATGGACGTTATCTTATCGTTGAGGGTTAAGATCAGAACAAGAACAAAAGAGAGCAAAAGAAAAAGCCGCGACTACTTTGTAGTTTCGGCTTTTTTTAGTGCGTTTTCAATGGCCTGAACAATCAACTGGGAAGTATAAGGAGTATCGGAAGAATACTGTATATTCTCAAGAGACTGTTTTTTATAGACCTGTTCGGCAATATCTTCAATCGCCGGTTCGATAAAAGGGTACATGGTTGTGATGGAATCATTCAGATTCGTAAAACGGATTGAATTGATATGCGTTTCATCCACTGTGACCTCAACTTCTAAAGCAGTATTATTCAACGTAATATCGGAAGTGTAGATTCCGGGAGTGTAGATCTTCTTATCATTGGATCCGGAATGGTGTCCGGGACGGAACATGAATATCAAAAGCAGGATCAGAACAATGGCTAATACTGCAAAAATAACGGTATAGATGATTTCCTTCATGTGAAGTACAACGATTTTTGTTTTTGAACTCATAGCGAGACCTCCTGGTATTTTATTTCAAAGATTGTTTTATTTTCTATAATGTATGAAAAAAGTGGAAGAATTATTCATTTAATTTTTCCGTGACAAATGGGAAAGGTTCTTGTAGAATGGTAAAAGAAATGGAAGGTGAAGAATTATGTTTATTATTGCAGGACTTGGGAATCCTACACTTCAGTATGAAGGAACCAGACACAATGTAGGATTTGATGTCATAGATATGCTGGCGGACAGATATAATATTTCTGTAGATGGAAGAAAAGGAAGAGCGCTGGTCGGAAAGGGAATCATTGAGGGTCAGAAAGTGCTTCTGGTAAAACCGCAGACTTACATGAATCTCAGCGGGGAAAGCTTAAGAGAACTGGTCAATTATTATAAGATCGATGAAGAACATGAACTTCTGGTGATCTATGATGATATCAGTTTGGATGTGGGACAGCTAAGGATCCGTAAAAAAGGAAGTGCCGGAGGGCATAACGGAATCAAGAATATCATTGCCAATCTGGGAACGGATGTATTTCCGAGAATCAAGATCGGGGTAGGTGAGAAGCCGAAGAAATATGACCTGGCGGATTATGTGCTGGGACATTTTTCAAAAGAAGACCGTGAATTGATGGAAGAAGGTTATGACCGCGCAGACCATGCGGTGGGAATGATCTTAAATGGAGAGATCGAGGCTGCCATGAATCAGTATAACAGGAAAGTAAAGCCTAAGGAGGCATAAAAGATGCAGGGCTTAATCGGGCCGTTAAAAGAACTGGCAGAGTTTGAAGAACTCTGCAAGAATAAGAAAAAAGATGTGGGAATGATCCGTGTGTGCGGATGTGTGAATTCCCAGAAATCTCATATGATGTATGCACTTGGCGATGGCTGTAAATATAAAGTCATCGCCTGTTCCAGTGAGACAAAAGCAAAACAAATCTATGAAGAATACCGTTTCCTGGACAGTAATACGTATCTGTATCCGGCGAAAGATTTTCTCTTCTATCAGGCAGATATCCGAAGTAAAGAACTGGTAAAGCAGAGAATGGAAGGAATCCAGGCAGTGCTTTCGGGTGAACCGGTAACGGTTGTGACAAGCCTGGACGGCTTCATGGATCATCTGGCACCGAAGGAAAGTATTGCGGAAAAAGTACTTAAGGTACAAAATGACAGCGTTCTCAAATTGGATGAGATGGCAGAGAAGCTTTCGGTTATAGGTTATGACCGGGAAGTGCAGGTGGAAGGACCTGGACAGTTTGCGGTACGTGGAGGAATCCTGGATATCTATCCGCTGACGGAAGAACTTCCGGTGCGTATCGAACTCTGGGGAGATGAGGTGGATTCCATCCGTACGTTTGATGTGGAGAGCCAGCGGTCGATCGAAAATCTGATGGATATTGTAATCTATCCGGCGGTAGAATTCCCACAGAATGGTGAGAAGGGTGTCTCGTTTCTGGATTATTTTCCACCGGAGGATACGATCCTTTTTCTGGATGAACCGGTACGTCTTGTGGAGCGTGGACAGAATATTGAAGATGAATTCATGGAAGCACAGAAGAAACGTCTGGAAAGCGGATATGATTTGGAAGAGGAAGAAGCAAAAATCTTTCCGGTCACTGAGATCCTGAAAAAGATCAATTGTTACAGTAGTATCGGATTCTATGCACTGGGGATGAAATGCAAAGGACTGGAAGTGAGAGAGTCTTATGAGATCCAGGCGAAAAGTGTGAATCCGTATAATAACAGTTTTGAAATGCTGACACAGGATCTGAAACGGTTAAAAAGAAATGGATACAGGGTAATTCTGTTGTCAGGTTCCAGGACCCGTGCGAAGCGTCTGGCGGAAGATTTAAGAGATTATAATCTGAGCAGTTATTACAGTGAAGATCTGGACCGGGAAGTGAAGCCGGGAGAGATCATGACGGCATACGGATATATCGCAGAAGGTTATGAATATCCGATGCTCAAATTCACTGTGATCGCAGAGTCGGACATTTTCGGCAAACGGAAAAAGAAGAAAAAGAGAAAGACATATGAAGGCCGTAAGATCCAGAGCTTTTCGGAACTGAAACCGGGAGACTATGTGGTCCATGAGAATCATGGTGTCGGGGTCTATCAGGGGATCGAGAAGATCGTCGTAGACAAGATTTCGAAGGATTATATGAAGATTTCGTATGCACAGGGCGGAAATCTTTATATCCCGGCAACACAGCTGGATCTGATCCAGAAATATGCAAGTGCCGATGCCAAGAAACCGAAACTGAACAAGTTGGGAACGCAGGAATGGAACCGGACCAAGACAAAGGTGCGCGGTGCGGTAAAAGAGATTGCAAGGGATCTGGTGAAGCTGTATGCGGCGAGACAGGAACAGGATGGTTATGTCTATGGAGAAGATACTGTCTGGCAGCGGGAATTTGAAGAGATGTTCCCGTTTGAAGAGACAGAAGACCAGATGATGGCGATCGAGGCTGTGAAAAAAGATATGGAAAGCCACAAGATCATGGACCGTCTGGTCTGTGGCGATGTCGGATTCGGAAAAACAGAAGTTGCGATCCGTGCGGCATTCAAAGCAGTACAGGAGAGTAAACAGGTGGTCTATCTGGTTCCGACAACAATCCTTGCACAGCAGCATTACCGGACGTTCGTGCAGCGTATGAAAGACTTTCCGGTGCGGATCGATCTGATGTGCAGATTCCGCACGCCGGCGCAGCAGAAGAAGACAGTCGAGGATGCGAAAAAGGGGCTGGTAGATATTATCATCGGAACACACCGAGTGTTAAGTGAAGATATGAAATTCAAGGATCTCGGGCTTCTGATCATTGATGAAGAGCAGAGATTCGGAGTACAGCACAAAGAGAAGATCAAGAAATTAAAGGAAAATGTAGATGTACTGACGCTTACGGCAACTCCGATCCCGAGAACCCTTCATATGAGCCTGATCGGAATCCGTGACATGAGTGTGCTGGAAGAAGCACCAGTTGACCGGATGCCGATCCAGACCTATGTGATGGAGGAGAATGATGAGATGGTCCGGGAGGCAATCGAAAGAGAAATTTCCCGCCAGGGACAGGTGTACTATGTCTATAACCGTGTCCAGGATATAGCTGAAATGGCAGCGAAGATCCAGAAACTTGTGCCGGATGCAAATGTGGCATATGCACACGGGCAGATGCGGGAACACAAGTTAGAAGATATTATGTACGATTTCATCAATGGAGAAATTGATGTTCTGGTATCGACGACGATCATCGAGACCGGTCTTGACATTTCCAATGCCAATACCATGATCATCCATGATGCAGATCGGATGGGACTCTCCCAGCTTTATCAGCTACGTGGAAGAGTTGGAAGATCGAACCGTATGGCATATGCATTTCTTTTGTACAGAAGAGACAAAATGCTCCGGGAGGTTGCAGAAAAACGTCTTTCGGCAATTCGTGAGTTTACAGATCTTGGCTCTGGTGTAAAAATCGCCATGCGGGATCTGGAAATCCGTGGGGCAGGAAACCTGCTTGGGGAGGAACAGCATGGACATATGGATGCAGTGGGATACGATCTTTACTGTAAGATGTTAAGTGAGGCAGTCCGTCACCTGAAGGGAGAGATCCCGGAAGAAACCTATGCGACAACCGTGGATCTGAATATTGATGCTTATATTCCGGCATCTTATATTCCGAATGAGTATCAGAAACTGGATATCTATAAACGGATCGCAGCAATTGAGACAGAAGAAGAACAGGAAGATATGCTAGAAGAACTGATTGACCGTTTCGGCGATCCGCCACGCAAGGTGCAACAGCTTCTGATGATCGCGCAGCTGAAGGCGAAAGCACATGCGGCTTATGTAATTTCGGTAGAGCAAAAAGGCGATGAATACAAATTTACCATGTATGAGAAGGCAAGGGTAAATGTAGCAAAGATTCCGGAACTGCTGGCAAAATATAAGGGAGAACTGACATTTAAGACAGATGCAGAAAATCCATATTTTATTTATTGTAAACTTCGGAAAAATAAAAAAGAAAAAGCAGAGCAGATTCTTGAAAATGCAGGAAAAATTGTCGAAGATATACAGGGACTTGTCGAAGAATAATGTGTATTTTTTATGAAAAAGATTGCCAGTAAGGTAAAAAAAAGATATACTATACGAGTGCATATTGAAGAAGTGTGTACAATGGAGAGAAGATCAAGGAGGAAATTTTATAAATGAAAAAAAGAGTGGTTGCCTGTATACTGGCAGTTGCCTGCATTGCATCTTTAAACGGATGTGGAAGCAAGTTTAACGGACAGGATACAGTGGTAGAAGTCGGAGATGAGAAAGTGACTGCAGATGTGGCGAACTTTTTTGCAAGATATCATTTTTGGGGAAAAGAAGTTACAGACGGAAAGACTTACGAAGAGAATTATAAGGATTCAATCATGGATTCTCTGGAAGAAATGTATATTCTGGATGAGCACAAGGATGATTATAAAGTTTCGCTAAGTGATGATGAGGAAAAAAGCATCGAGGATGCTGCGAAGAAATTTACTGACAGCAATGACAGTGCTGCAAAAGATGCAGTATCGGGCGATGAAAAGACGGTAAAGAAAGTACTGGAACTTCTGACACTTCAGAAGAAGATGGAAACTGCCATGACTGCGGATGTAGATACGAATGTATCCGATGAGGAAGCAGCACAGAAGAAAATGCAGTATGTGCTGTTCTCTACAAAGACAAAGGGCAGTGATGGAAATTCGACAGATATGTCAGATGACGAAAAAGCAGAAGTGAAAAAGAAAGCAGAAGATTTCCAGAAAGATGCGGCTTCGGCAGAAGATTTTTCTGTATTTGCAACAGCAGTAGGTGCATCAGCCACCGATCTGACATTTGACTCGGATACGACATCGCCAAACGAAGATCTGATCAAAGCTGCTGATAAGTTAAAAGACGTGATCGAAGCAGACAATGGCTATTATGTTGCAAAAGTAGTCAGCCTTCTTGACCGTGATGCAACGGATACCAAGAAAGAGTCCATTGTATCACAGAGAAAGAGTGACCAGTATCAGTCAATTTGTAAGAAATGGAAAAAGAAAACGGATATTAAAGTACATAAAAAAGTATGGAATACGATCAGTTTTGCTGATCAGGGCGTAACGGTTAAGAGCACGACCGAAGATACAGATACATCTTCAGACTCTTCATCAAAATAAGCGTCTGACTTAACAACAGGAAAGTACGACAGGAGGAGAGATTAGGATGGAATCAATAGGTATAGTATTGAAGGATATCATGGGAAACAGTGCGGTATTTATAGCAGGAAAAGAAGCCGTGATTGTTTCGGCGGTATCAATTGTTATATCGGTTTTCATTGGAATTTTAGGTTTGAAGCTGATCCGTGTCTGGAATGCAGTGATTGGATTTGTTGCAGGGGCATTGCTTGGATTTGCCGTGACATATCTTATGGGACTGGAAGTTGTTCCGGTACTGATCGCAGCCGGTGTTGCGGGTTTGGTTTTTGCAATACTGAACAGTGTATTTAAGAAATTCGGAGCTTTCTGGGTATGCTTTCTGGGAATGGCTGGCACAGTACTTGCGATTACAAATGCGGGAAACTGGATCATGCTGGCAGTCTGCGGAGCAGTCGGACTGATTTTCGCAATCCTTGCGATGATCTGGTTTGAACCGTTTGTGATTATTGCGACGGCATTAGCAGGCGGTTTTGGAGCAGGAATGATGATCTATGATCTGGCAGGTCTGAAAAATGTGATTTTCATGTGGATCATTTCGATTGGGATTACATTTATCGGAATCGTGATCCAGTTTATCATGAAGTCAAGTGAGATCAACAAGAAGCAGGTTCGAAGAGCAAATGCGATCAAGAAAGAAACATCAAAAGAAGAAGAAATAGAGATGGCAAGAACCATGCTGATCGATCTGGATGATGATGATGATGACGAGGATGAAGAATAGATAAGATGGATGAGAGGATGTATCAGAATGTGATACATCCTCTTTTGCATTTGATCAGGAATGGCTGGAAGAAACCGGTATTTCTTGCAGCGTTATAAAAAAAGAGGTATAATAAAAATAGTATCAACGATATAAGATCTGGAGATGAAAATATGAAGATAGATATGCATTGTCATGTAAGAGAAGGATCAATTGACAGCAAAGTGCCGATTGAAGAATTTATTAAAAAGCTGCAGTCTAAAGGCATTGGCGGAATGCTGGTTACAGATCATGACACCTATAATGGATATCGGCACTGGAAGAATACGGTCAAAGGGAGAAAATACAAAGATTTTGTTGTATTGAAAGGAATAGAGTATGATACACTGGATGCGGGACACATTCTGATCATTATGCCACAGGGAGTAAAGATGCGCCTTCTGGAGCTGAGAGGGCTTCCGCTTTCGCTGCTGATTGATTTTGTGCATCACAATGGAGGAATCTGTGGACCGGCACATCCGTGTGGGGAAAAGTATCTGAGTTTTACGAATACGAAAAGATGGCAGAAATCTCCGGAGTTGATTGAAAAATTTGATTTTATAGAGACTTTCAATGCATGTGAGCCACCACAGTCCAATGAAGGGGCGAAGTATCTTGCTGAAAAATATGGAAAACCGGGAACCGGAGGAAGTGATGCGCATAAGCTGGACTGCGTCGGCATGGGGTATACGGAATTTCCGGTACGGATTGAGACAGAGCTGGATCTGATCCGGCAGATCAGGGAAAAAGGAGAGATCCAGTCCGGTGGGGAGTATTACACGAAGACGACAAAAGACAAAATTGGAAAATTCAATAAACTTCTGATCTTTTCTTTCTGGTTTTATAACCGGGGTGGTGCACTTCTGAAAAAGCACACACGCAAAAAGAAGATCAATAAAGAACAGCCACTTGATGCAATCGATCCAATCGAGATTCCGTATCTGGACAAGATCAAGAGGAAACATTAGTGAGTGGTAAAATTTACTTTTGATACTCACATCATAATTTTAAAGATAAAAAATCCATCTGATTTCTTTTTTTAAAAGAAAACCAGATGGATTTTTTACAACCTGTTATTTTTTGAGAGACATTTCCTTCAGTTTGTTTCTAAGATCTTCAAAGGATTCTTTGTAATTGCGGCTCTGCATTTTCGGGAAAGCTTTCATGATACGCTTCTGCATATGAGAAGTTGCTTTGACATTTTCCAGGTAGCTTCTGCGAAGAAGAGCAATCCGTTCTTTTACTTCGTCAGAAACATCGGCAAGGGTGTCTGAAATTGCTTCCTGTTTTTCGGAAATAGCAGATTTAAATTCTTCCTGCTTCTCAGATACAGTATCTTTGAACTCTTCCTGTTTTTCCATAGCTGTAATGGTACGCTTGTAGATTGATTCACCAAGCTTGTCGGAAATCTGATGAAGTTCGTCTGCAATGGCCTGCATTTTTTCAAGACGTTTATTGAGCTTCAGGATACCGGATGCTGTTACATAGAGATCGGCAAGTCCGGCAATCACCAGAATACATACAAGAATGATACCGACAAGGAAAGGAATGTGTGAGAGCAGTGTGTCAATCAGTGGATGGAATACATCTACGATGAAAACACAGAACACTCCCCAGATCAGAGAAAACAAAAGGCACACATATCCATTCAGATTGAGCGGCATATTAGAATAATCCCACCATTTGTTATGGAAAACCTTTTCGAGAATGAACCCGGTCAGCCATTCGATTGCAGTAACAAGAATAGCACTTCCGAGATATAGCAGGAGCAGGTTGGAACGAAGCGGTGTCAGAAAATGAATGACTGCAACCACGCCGAAACCGTATACCGGACAGATCGGGCCATTTAAGAATCCACGGTTGACAAAACGACGTTCTTTAAAAGCGGCAAACGCAACTTCTGTACACCAGCCTAAAAAGGCATATATAAAGAAGCACTGAAATAAATAATATAGATGCTGTGCAGTCATAAAAAACCTCCTTGAGTCTGCTGCAAAAAATATGTAATCCTTTATATTATATACAGAAAGGAAAGATGTGTAAACGGAAAAATGTGCTATACTGAAAACATGACATGGAAGGAGCTGGTAAAATGCTGGAAGAAATGATGCCAAGATGGGTTCCGACAGAAAATGTAAATGGATTTGAAATCTGTCCCGGACTGTATCGTGATGAGGGTGCGACTGCATTTCAGTCGGCAGTTAATTTTACAGTGCATTCAAAAGGGGCTGTGACATGTGAACTTCTTCTGTTTCACAGAAAGGAACCGGAACCTTATGCGGTGATCCCATTCCCGGAAAACTGCCGGATTGGGGATGTATTTTCCATGATGGTATTCGGACTGGATATTGAAGAATTTGAATATGCGTACAGGCTGGACGGACCGTGGAAACCAAAGGAAGGTCTGCTGTTTGATAAAAAGCATATTTTAATGGATCCGTATGCAAAGGCAGTTACCGGGCAGAGTGTATGGGGAAAAGCACTAAATACAGGGGGATATCGTGCCAGAGTAGTCCGGAATAATTTCTTCTGGGGCAGTGAAAAGCCGGATAAGATCCCGATGGAAAAACTGATCATCTATGAGATGCATGTCAGGGGATTCACGAAGATGGACAAAAGTGTCCGTCATCCTGGAACCTTTGCCGGAATCAAAGAAAAAATTCCTTATCTGAAAGAACTGGGAATCATTGAACGGATCATACCGGAGGAATATCCTGCAAG
>OHVY01000374.1_pt1 | contig 13066 bp, 16 predicted proteins | sample 1579641 | NCBI WGS metagenome assembly OHVY01 (sample SAMEA3882536, study PRJEB24775) | human gut metagenome | biome: human-associated habitat; feature: intestine environment; material: feces | place: Netherlands | collected 2009/2010
TTCTTAAATTTGAAGAAGCAAGAGTAATAAGAGAGATGAAGAATAATGTTAATAGAATAGTAAATTGTGAAACAGCAAATTTAAATAAAATAATAGATGCATCAATTAAACAAGTTAATGCAATAAAAAAATTAAAAAAAGAAAAGAAATTTGAAAACTTGCCAGAGAATCTAAAAGAGCTAGCAAATTTACGAATTCAAAATCCAGAGGCGAGCTACCAGGAACTAGGAGCTATGTTAAAAGAGCCAATAGGAAAGTCAGGAGTAAGCCACAGATTAGAAAAAATAGTAAAAATTGCAGAGGAGTAAATTATGAGAGATTTGGGCATATACATGCACATACCATTTTGCAAAAGAAAATGTGCTTATTGTGATTTTATATCATTTTCAGATAAAACTGAATTAATAGAAAAATATGTACTGGCACTGGAAAAAGAAATAGATAAATGTAATATAAATAAAGATAATTATAAAATTAAAACAATATATTTTGGAGGAGGAACTCCATCATTTATTGAGAGCAAATATATAGTTGAGATATTAGAAAACGCAAAAAGAAAATTTAACATATCAAAAACAGCAGAAATTACAATAGAAATCAACCCAGGAACTATAACAGAAGAAAAACTAAAAGATTACTATGAGGCAGGAATAAATAGAATAAGTTTTGGATTACAATCTACAAACAGTGAACTTCTTGAATTAGTAGGAAGAATTCACAGCTATTCAAGTTTCATAGAAGGTTATAAACTAGCTAGAAAAGTGGGATTTAAAAATATAAATGTAGATTTAATGATAGGTTTACCAGTTCAAACCTTGGAAGATGTACAAACAGATTTAAAAAGAATAATAGAATTAAATCCAGAGCATATATCTGTATATTCTTTAATAGTAGAAGAAGGAACAAGAATAGAAGAAAAAATAAAAAACAAAGAACTATATTTGCCACCAGAAGAATTAGAAAGAAAAATGTATTGGAAGGTAAAAAAACAATTAGAAAAAGCAGGATATGTTCATTATGAAATATCTAACTTTGCAAAACCAGGATATGAATCTAAACATAATCTAAGTTGTTGGAATCAAGAAGAATATTTAGGCTTCGGAATTGCAGCACATTCATATTTTAATGGAGAAAGATATTCAAATACAGAAGATTTTGATAAATATTTTGAACATCCAGAAGATAGCAAAATAATACATGAAAAACAAACGCAAGAAGACAAACAAAGAGAATTTATGCTTTTAGGATTAAGGAAAATAGAAGGGGTTAAAATATCTGACTTTAAAAATAAGTTTATAGATAACCCAATATATTTATATAGGGAAAGCCTAAGTAAATTAGTAACTCAAGGATTAATTGAGATTGATATAGACAGTATAAAGTTAACGAACAGAGGAATAGATTTAGCAAATTTGGTATGGGAAGAATTTGTGTAAATTTGCATTTTATGTAAAGCTGTGGTATACTAAAATAGTATTTACCTTTATAGATCCATAGGTATGGCAACTGGTTTATACAACAAAAAATTTTTTATGGAGGTTTTAACATGGATGCTACAAAATTGTCTAGAGTGGTTGATGAACAAATTCGGAGGCTGGAAGAGCATGAAATAAAATTTTCTGCAAATTTCAGATCAAGGCTAAAAAAGGAGATAGTAAAGAATTATGCATCGAGCTATCGACTGGTTAGTAGAACAACATTAGAGTCGATAATAGAAATGTGTAATTTGTGGAAACACTATTTAGCTAGCGAAGAAGACTGGCATAAGCTGGTCTGTGAAAAACTTCTGGAAATGTATAGAATCCATACTGCAGTTATTTCAACACATGAAGATTTACCTTCATATATTGGAAATGCAACTGCAATCGCACCAAATGCAAATTTACCAAAATGTAGAACTACATGGACGTGTTTTACAGGAGAAGTATTTTTGCAAAACGGCTTTGGTTCACCAAAGACGGAAATTTAAAGTTTAGTCCCCTTAAAAAAGGGGACTAAATTTTTTATAAAAAATTAGCAAACTGTATTGACAAGTGCTAAAAATGATGTATAATAAATTAGCAGTCGGAAATAATAAGTGCTAATGAAAGGAGAAGACATGTTAAGTAATAGGCAAAGAGATATACTAAAAGCAATAATAGAAGAATATATAAATACAGCCGAACCAGTAAGCTCAGCAGCTATTTTAGAGCGTTATGGATTAAATTGTAGTAGTGCAACTATTAGAAATGACATGTCAGAATTAGAAGGATTAGGATACTTAGAAAAGCCACACACATCAGCAGGTAGAATACCATCTGTTAAAGGTTATAGATTTTACGTAGATGAGCTTTTAAATGATGAGAACATTACATTAGAAGAGATTGATTATATAAAACAAAACTTGCAAACAAAAGTAAATGAAATAGAAGATTTAACAAAAATAACAACAAATACAATATCAGAGATGACACACTATACAACAGTTGCAATTGGACCAGACTCTGCAAGCAACATAATTAAAGATATAAAATTTATCCTTTTGGGAGAAAGACTTTTGATGGCAGTAATACTTACGGAAAATGGAGCAGTTAAAGAAACAATTATTAAATATGACGAAGACCTTACACAAAATCAAGTGAAAGATTTAAATGTTACATTTAATAATAAGCTAAGAGGAAAACATCTAGAAAAAATAGATAAACCTATGGAAGAATACATTTTGTCAACAATGAAAAGCCAGGCAAAAGTTATAAAACCTATAATACAACAAATGAACAAAGCAATAGAAGAAACAAACAAAATATACTTAGAAGGAGCAAGCAAAGCATTTGATTTTCCAGAGTTTGAAAAAATAGATACAGCCAAAAATTTCTTAAGTATATTAGATACCAAAGAAGAAATGGTAGAAATATTAAACTCAGGACTTGCCAAAGATATAAATGTATATATTGGTGATGAAAACGAAAACAAAGATTTAAAAGATTTAAGTATAATTACTTTTAAGCATAAAGTAGGAAATAAAGACATGGGAACAATTGGAATAATAGGACCAAAACGTATGAATTATTCTAAAGTAATTTCCATTATGAAATATATAAGTAAAAAACTAAATGATATAGACAAAAATTAAAAAAATTACAAATATAGGAGGATAAAATGTCAGAAGAAAATTTAGAAAAAAACAAAATTGAAAATGAAGAGAAAGAAGTTGTCAAAGAATCTAATACAATAAAACAGGAATTAGAAGAAACAACAGACAGACTAAAAAGAATAATGGCAGAATTCGAGAACTTCAAAAAAAGAAGCAACAAAGAAAGAGAAGCTTTATACAACTCTCTTTTAGCAGATATTATAGCAAGTTTCTTACCAGTTATAGATAACCTAGAAAAAGCAGTACAAGCAAAAACAGAAGATGAAGGATACAAACAAGGAATAGAATTAGTACTAAAACAATTTGTAGATGTATTAACAAAATTCGGAGTTGAAGAAATAAAAACAGTTGGAGAAACTTTTGATCCAGAAGTTCACGAAGCAGTAAGTAGCATTCAAGATGAAACAAAAGGAGAAAAAGAAGTAGTACAAGAATTTAGAAAAGGCTACAAGATTGGAACAAAGGTAATACGTCATGCTATGGTAGTAGTAGCTAATTAGCATGAAAAACTTCGTCTTGAGCACATAAAAAATGTTATTAATTTTAAAAAATATATAAATTTTCAAAGGAGGATGACAAATATGTCAAAAATTATTGGTATCGATTTAGGTACAACAAACTCATGCGTTGCAGTTATGGAAGGTGGAGAGCCAGTTGTAATTCCAAATCCAGAAGGAAATAGAACAACTCCATCAGTAGTTGCATTTTCAAAAAATGGTGAAAGATTAGTAGGACAAATTGCAAAACGTCAAGCAGTTACTAACCCAGACCATACAGTTATCTCAATAAAAAGAGATATGGGAACAAATAAAAAAATTAAAATTGAAGGAGATGAATTTACACCACAAGAAATTTCAGCAATGATTCTTCAAAAATTAAAAACAGATGCAGAAAATTATTTAGGACAAAAAGTTACAGAAGCTGTTATAACAGTTCCAGCATACTTTAGTGATAGCCAAAGACAAGCAACAAAAGATGCAGGAAAAATAGCAGGACTTAATGTTTTAAGAATAATAAACGAGCCAACAGCAGCAGCTCTTGCATATGGAATGGATAAAGAAGACACAGACCAAAAAATAATGGTATATGACTTAGGTGGAGGTACATTCGATGTATCTATACTAGATATTGGTGATGGTGTATTCGAAGTTTTAGCAACAAGTGGTAACAACAGATTAGGTGGAGATGACTTCGATGAAAGAATAATGAAATATTTAGTAGAAGAATTCAAAAAAGAACAAGGAATAGATTTAAGTACAGATAAAATGGCTATGCAAAGACTAAAAGAAGCAGCAGAAAAAGCTAAAATAGAATTATCTGGTGTAGGTCAAACAAACATCAACTTACCATTTATTACAGCTGATGCAACAGGACCAAAACACTTAGACGTAACATTAACAAGAGCAAAATTCGAAGAATTAATCAGAGACTTAATTGATGCTACAACAGGACCTGTAAACCAAGCATTAAAAGATGCTGGATTAACAGCAGATAAAATCGACCAAGTATTATTAGTTGGTGGTTCTACAAGAGTTCCAGCTGTACAAGAAGCAGTAAAAAGAATAACAAACAAAGAACCTAATAAAGGAATAAACCCAGATGAATGTGTTGCAATTGGTGCAGCAATCCAAGGTGGTGTTTTATCAGGAGATGTTAAAGACTTAGTTCTATTAGACGTAACACCATTATCATTAGGTATTGAAACATATGGTGGTGTATTTACAAAATTAATAGACAGAAACACAACAATACCAACTAAAAAATCACAAATATTCTCAACAGCAGCAGATGGTCAAACAAGTGTTGAAGTTCATGTATTACAAGGTGAACGTGAAATGGCTGCATACAACAAAACATTAGGAAGATTTCAATTAACAGGAATACCACCAGCTCCAAGAGGAATTCCACAAATCGAAGTTACATTTGATATAGATGCAAACGGTATAGTTCACGTATCTGCAAAAGATATGGCAACAGGAAATGAGCAAAATGTTTCTATAACAGCAAGCACAAACCTTTCAGAAGATGATATACAAAAAGCTGTTAAAGATGCAGAAGCACATGCAAGTGAAGATAAAAAGAGAAAAGAAGAAGTTGAAGTTAAAAACAATGCAGAAAGCTTAATATACAGTAGCCAAAAAACACTAGACGAATTAGGAGACAAAATTAGTGGTGAAGAAAAAGCAAAAGTAGAAGCAGAAATAGAAAACGTTAAAAAAGCATTAGAAACAAACAACACAGATACAATAAAAGAAGCAACAGAAAAATTAACACAAGCTTTCTATCAAATATCAGAACAATTATATAAACAAAATGCAGCAGCAAACGGAGCAAATGCAGCAGGAGCAGAAGGACAAAATGCTAGTGACGCTGGAACAGCAAATAATGATGGTAATGTTTATGATGCAGATTATAAAGTAGAAGATAACGGAGACAACAAATAATAGTAAAACGAATGAAAAACTTCGTATTACGTCGTTAAATCTAAAAGAAAAATCCTCAACGTACAAAAGTACGCCTCCGGTTTTTCTTTTAGATTTGCCTAGTACTACTTGTTTTTGCTTCGTTTTAAATTTTCTAATTATATGTGTATTATAATATATAATATAGATATAATTTGAAATATAAAATACTGACTTTATTTTATGAAAGGAATGTAACAAATGGCAAATAAAAGAGACTTTTATGAAGTTTTAGGTGTAGAGAAAACAGCAACAGACGAAGAATTAAAAAAAGCATATAGAAAATTAGCAAAAAAATATCATCCAGATGCTAACCCAGATAATAAAAAAGAAGCAGAAGAAAAATTTAAAGAAGTTTCTGAGGCTTATGAAACATTATCCAACCCACAAAAAAGAAAGATGTATGATCAGTTTGGACCAGATGGACCACAAGGATTTGGCGGAGGAAATCCAGGAGGTGGAGGATATTATTCATATTCTACATCAGGGTTTGATGGATTTTCTGATTTTGGAGATTTAGGAGATATTTTCTCATCATTCTTTGGAGGAGGATTTGGAGGAAGAAGTGCTAGAACTAAAAATGGACCTAAAAAAGGAAGAGATTTAAAATATAGCATTAACATTACTTTTGAAGAATCATATTTAGGAGTAGAAAAAGAAATATCAATATATAGAGAAGAAGAATGTCCAACTTGCCATGGAGAAAAAGCAAAACCTTGTACAAAAGCAGAAAAATGTACAGCATGTAACGGAACAGGGACAGTAAAACAAACAGTTTCTACAATACTTGGACAAATGCAAACAACTAAAACATGTCCTAATTGTGGTGGAGAAGGAACAATAATAAAAGAAAAATGTCCAGACTGTAAACGGAAAAGGACGTATAAGAAAATTAGTAAAAATAAAAGTAAAAATACCTGCAGGAATTTCTGATAATCAAACAGTTGTATTAAGAGGAGAAGGAGAACCTGGTTCAAAAGGTGGACCAAAAGGAGATTTATACATAGTTGTAAATATCAAGCGACACAGTATATTCTCTCGTAATGGAGATAATGTAATTTGCCAAATACCAATTACATTTACACAAGCAACATTAGGGGCAGACTTGAAAATACCAATGGTAGATGGGAAAGAAGAAATATACAGAATACCAGAAGGAACACAAACAGGAACTAAATTTGTAATAAAAAATAAAGGGTTCAAATCTGTAAACGGAAATTGGAATGGAGACTATGTATTTACAGTAATAGTTCAAACTCCAAAAAAACTAACAGCAGAACAAAGAGAATTATTAAATCAATTAGCCAAAACTATGAACGAACAACCACCAGTAAAGAAAAGAGGAATATTTGGATAAAGAATATAAAAATAAGAGCAATTAATTTTGCTCTTATTTTTGTTTGAATTTGGGACTTTTTATATATAAAAACTTTTACTAATCACACAATTTGTGATATAATACAAAGTTAGTAAAGAAAGGGATAGCCATGCCAAAATTTTTTGTAAAGAATGAACAAATAACAGATAACAAAATAACAATAATAGGAGAAGATGTAAATCACATAAAAAACGTTTTAAGATTAAAAATAGATGATAATATACACATTTGTAATGTAGATAAATCAATAAACTACACTTGTGGAATTTCTAAAATAAATAATGATAATATAGAGTGCATAATTTTTAACGAGAAGGCTTCTAATTGCGAATCTAATGTACATATTAACATATTCCAAGGATTACCAAAATCAGATAAAATGGAGCTTATAATACAAAAAAGTGTTGAGCTAGGAGCAGATGAAATTACACCAGTAGAAATGAAAAGATGCGTTGTAAAAATTGATGAAAAGAGTAAGCAAAAGAAAATAGAAAGATGGCAAAAAATTTCAGAAGTTGCAGCAAAACAGTCTGGCAGAGACATAGTTCCTAAAATAAATAATGTTGTAAATATAAAAAATATTTGTAATTTAATTGATAAATATGATATAGTATTACTAGCATATGAAAATGAAAAAGACAATACACTAAAAAATGAATTAACAAAATTAAAGAATAAAGAAAACCTAAAAATTGGTGTTATAATTGGCCCAGAAGGTGGACTAGAAGAACAGGAAGTGGAGATCCTAAAAGAAGCAGGGGCAAAAGTAATAACACTAGGAAATAGAATTTTAAGAACAGAAACAGTAGCATTAGTAGTTACAGGAATTATTATGTATGAGCTTGAAAATTTGGAGGGAAATAAATAAAAATGAGAAAGGGAACAATTCAAAAGATAGAAGAAGAAATTAATGAAAAAAGAAAAATGCCAAAAGAAGTAAAAGAATCTTTAAGAAAAGAAATATTTACAAACATAATTATATGTGCTTGTTTAGTTGCATACTTTCTTTTTTTATTTCTAGGAAGTGTAGATAAAACAAAAGCCGTAAGAGTAATTGACTTAAAAATCTTTAGTACAATATATTTAGCTACATCAATAATTCTATTCGAAATAGCATATAAAAAAGACAGTGGTAAAATTGCTATTCATGGAGTAGAGATATTATTAGTAGCAATTATGACACTATTTTTGCCATACATAATTTTTGAACTTGATTCAAAATATCAAAAAATATACTATTTTGTAGGTGAATATATTGCTGTATATTATGTAATAAAATGTATATGTATAGCAATAATAAGAAAAAGAAAATATAGCAAAGACGTTAGTGATATAAAAGAAATAATAAAGAAAGAGAAAAGAATAATAAAAGATGAGGACGAAGAAATTATAGAGAAACCTAAATCAGTTGCAAAAAGTAAAAATGAAGAATCAAAAAAAGAATCAGTTAGCGAAAAAACAAAAAGAAAAACTACTAAAAAGAAAACAGAACCTAAAAAAGAAGTAAAAGAAAATAAATCTAAAAAAATAGAAAATGAAAAGAATGAAAAAATAAAAGCGCAAAAGAACACAGAAAAGAAGAGTGCTACAAAACCTAAAGCAACTACAAAAGCAACAAAGAAAGAAACAGTATCAAAAGAGCCAAAAACTACTACTAAAAAGAAAGTGCAAAAGGAAATAGCAACAAAAAAAGAAGAAGCTCCAAAAAGAAGAGGAAGACCTAAAAAACAAGAAACAATAGAAAAAGAAGAAACTAAAGCAAAAGTAGAAGAACCTAAACAAGAGAATGCACCTAAAAAAAGAGGTAGACCAAGAAAGGTGGTAACACAATAATGATAAAAAGCATGACTGGATTTGGAAGAAGTACATATGAAAATGAAGGTAGAGAATATATAATAGAGATAAAATCTGTTAATAATAGATTTACTGATATAAATATAAAAATGCCAAGAAACTTAAATTATTTAGAAGAAAAAATAAGAAAACAAATTTTAAGTAACATATCAAGAGGAAAAGTTGAAGTATCAATACAATTAAATAACAACAGTGACTTAGGTAAAAAAATAAACCTAAATACAGATATTGCTAAAAAATATGTAGAGGAACTAAAGAAATTATCAGAAGAAACAAATATAATAGACAACATAAATATTATGGATGTTGCAAGATTTCCAGACGTTTTAAATATAAGAATAGATGAAGAAGCAGAAGAAGTTATAGAAAAAGAATTATTTACAGCACTAGATAGTGCAATAGATAGTTTCCTAGATATGAGACAAAAAGAGGGAAGCAAAATAAAAGTAGATTTAGAAAACAGAATAGAAGTAATAAAACAAAAAATAGAGCAGATTTCTTCAATTTCTGCTGGACTTGTAGATGAATATGTAGTAAAATTAGAAACAAGAATAAAAGAATTATTAAAAACAGATGTAGTAGATCAAACAAGATTAGCACAAGAAGTAGTAATTTATTCTGATAAGTGTTCAGTAGAAGAGGAAATAACAAGATTAAAAAGTCATATATCACAATTTTTAAATTTGCTAAATGAAAATATTGCTATTGGTAAAAAATTAGATTTCTTAATTCAAGAAATGAATAGAGAAACAAATACAATAGGCTCAAAAGCAAATAATTTAGAGATAACAAATTTTGTTGTAGATATAAAAACAGAATTAGAGAATATACGTGAACAAATTCAAAACATAGAATAAAATAATGTGGTGGCAAACTCCAGAGTAACCCACAAACAAAGGAGATGAATTAATGCAATTAATAAATATAGGTTTTGGAAACATTGTTTCTGCAAATAGAATAATATCAATTGTAAATCCAGACTCTGCGCCAATAAAAAGGTTAGTTCAAGAAGCTAAAGATAGAAGAACAAGAGCAGTTATAATAATGGATTCAGGACATGTTATACTATCTGCTGTTCAACCAGAAACAGTTGCAGCAAGATTAGATAAAGATATAAATAAAGAAGAAGCAGAAGATTAAGAATAAATTAATAATAAAAAAGGAGATTGATAAATATGATTATAAAACCAACAGTAACAGATTTATTAAAAATCGTTAATAACAGATTTGAGTTAGTAACAATAGCATCAAAAAGAGCAAGACAAATAGCAGCAGGAGCTTTACCATTAACAAAAGTAGAGGCAAGGTCACCAGTAACAATAGCAGCAAACGAAATAGCAGAAGGAAAGGTGAGAGCATGCTAGTACTATTATCTGGAGTTTCAGGAGCAGGAAAAGATACAATAAAGAAAGAACTATTAAAAAGAATGGACAATGTTATAACAATGCCATCATATACAGATAGATTACCAAGACCAGGAGAAGAAAATGGAGGAGTATATAATTTTGTAACAACAGCAGAATTTGAGCAGAAAATCAGAGAAAATGAGTTTTATGAGTATTCTGTACATCATGAGCACTATTATGGAACTTCAAAAAAAATATTAAATGAAAATATTAAAAAAGGGAAGATAATAGTAAAAGATATAGAAGTAAATGGCACAGAGAATTTAATTAAATTATTAAAAGATGATGTTAAAATAGTAACAATATTCTTACGAGTTCCAAAAGAAGAATTAAGAAGAAGACTAGAGCATAGAATAGAAAAAGCTAGCTTAAAAGAAATAGAGCTAAGATTAAATAGATTTGATTATGAAGAATCTAAAATAGGAATTTATGATTATGTTATAAAAAATGATGATTTAGAAAAAACAGTACAAATAATTATGACAATAATCGAAAATGAATACAAATTAGCAAATGGAAGATAAACAAAAAAGAGGTTTGAATATATAATTAAAATAGAATTATATATTCAAACCTCTTTAAATTAACTTGTTAACTTGGTAAATTTATTTTAGAATCTTTTTTTCTTTGCCTAAACAAAGTAATTTTATTACCAATTACTTGGATTACAATAGAGTCTGTTCTTTCTGCAATTTCAAAAGATAAATCTCTTGCAGAATCTGGTGCTGTTTCTAGAACAGTTATTTTAATTAATTCTCTAGCTTCTAATGCATCATTTAATTGCTTAATTAAATTATCGTTTATTCCATTTTTACCAATTTGAAAAATAGCATCTATATTATTTGCTAATCCTCTTAAATATGCTCTTTGCTTACTAGTCATATAAATCTCCTATCTATTATTAAAATTAATGTAGAGGTCGACGCCCTCGGCGACCCTTACACAAATACAATAATTTTTATATTTTTGAACAGTAACTATTTTAGTACAATTTTAACCAAAAATCAATACCACATTCTTGTTAATACCTAATATTTTTGATATACTAAATAAGCAAAGGAGAAAAAATGGTAGCAGAAGTTATAATAAACACAATAGCAAAAGAACTAAATAAAACATATGATTATATAATTCCAGACTCTATTTTAAATCAAATAAAAATAGGGTCTAGAGTTTTTGTGCCATTTGGACGTGCAAAGCAAAAAGAAGGCTTTGTTATAGGAATAAAAAAAGAATCAGAATTTGCAAATAAAGAAATTATAAAATTAGAGGACAATATATTAACAAAAGAAAATGTAGAACTAGCAAAACTAATGTCTAGAAGATATTTTTGTAACATATCAGACTGTATAAAACTAATGCTTCCACCAGGAGCAACAAGTACAAATATAGAAAATAGAGTAAAAGACAAAACCGAAAGCTTTGTATATTTAAAAAAAGATACAGACGAAATAGAATTTGATATAGAAACTAAAAAAATAAAATCAGAAAAACAAATAAAGCTATTAAGATTTTTATTTGAAAACGAAGGAATACATGTATTGGATTTACAATACATAACAGAAATTTCAAGAAGCATAATAAATACATTAGCAAAAAATGGATACATAGAAATAGTTCAAGAAAAGGTAGAAAGAAACCCATTTATACATAAAGACATAAAAAAGGATAAACCATTAAAATTAACTCAAGAACAACAGAATGCATATAACAAAATAGTAGAGAGTAAATTTAAAGAATTTCTTATATATGGTGTAACAGGCTCTCGGAAAAACAGAAATATATATGCAAATAATTCAAAACGCAGTAAAAAATAATAAGACAGCAATCGTACTAGTTCCAGAAATATCACTTACACCACAAATGGTAGATAGATTTTTAGCAAGGTTTGGAGATTGCATAGCAGTATTACATAGCAAGCTTTCACAGGGAGAGAGATTTGACCAATGGAAAAATATTAAGAGTGGTAAAGCAAAAATCGTAATAGGTGCAAGGTCTGCAATTTTTGCACCAGTAGAAAATTTAGGAGTAATAATAATAGACGAGGAACATGATTCCTCATATAAATCTGACATGGCACCTAGATATAAAGCACAAGATATAGCTAAATATTTAGCAAAGAAAAACGACATACCATTAGTATTGCGGTAGTGCAACACCAGATATAGGAACATTTACAAGAGCACAAAATGGAGAGATAGAATTAATAAAACTTACTAAAAGAGCAAACAATTCTAATTTACCAAATGTAGAAATTGTAGATTTAAGAGAAGAATTAGCAAATGGAAACAGATCAATAATAAGTAATAGATTATATGAAAAAATAGAAGAAAATTTAAAAAACAAAAAACAGATAATCCTATTTTTAAACAGAAGAGGTTATTCTACCTTTGTTATGTGTAGAGATTGTGGCTATACTTTAAAATGTAAAAGATGTAATATCAGTTTAACATACCATGAATATACAAACACATTAAAATGCCATTACTGTGGATATGAAATAAACAATGTAACAACATGCCCAAGCTGTAAAAGTAAAAATATAAAATTCTTTGGAACAGGAACAGAAAAACTAGAAAATGAAATAAAAAAACTTTTCCCACAAGCTACAACAATTAGAATGGATGTAGACACTGTTACAAAAAAGAATTCTCACGAAACAATTTTAAACAAATTTAAAAATGACAATATAGATATTTTAATAGGTACACAAATGGTAGTAAAAGGACATCATTTTCCAAATGTAAATTTAGTTGGAGTAATTGCTGCAGATGGAAGTTTAAACATAGAAGATTATAGAGCAAATGAAAGAACATTCTATTTACTTACACAA
>OHVY01000377.1_pt1 | contig 13010 bp, 10 predicted proteins | sample 1579641 | NCBI WGS metagenome assembly OHVY01 (sample SAMEA3882536, study PRJEB24775) | human gut metagenome | biome: human-associated habitat; feature: intestine environment; material: feces | place: Netherlands | collected 2009/2010
TCAATGTCCATGTACCTGAGAATATTCCGGCTTATGACCGTATCCGTGCCTTTGAGGAAACATGCCGGGAATATCATGTTCCTTATGAACTGAACCTTAATGTTTCCGGTGATTCCTATCAGGAGCTTTTTGAACAGATGCGTGTGATCTTTCAGGATATTGACAGTAAATATTCCGGTCAGAAAAAAGGCATATTTTTATCCAATGATACTTACGCAAATATGTTTCTCAATCTGATCTTCCAGAAATACAACTGTCTGCCGGATGAATATCAGATCATCGGATTCGATAATTCACCCATTGCTGCGGAGTCCATCATTCCGATCACTACTGTTGGACAGCAGATTGATGTGATCGCACAGACTACCATGGAACTGCTTGTGGAACAGATGAACGAAATGAAGAAAAGAAAACCGGCACCGCTTCAAAAACCGATCCACAAAAAGATCACTCCGGTTCTGATACGACGACAGACAACCGGAGACTGAAAATACTTACAACATTTTTCCATATTCCATAACAACCCGTATATTCATGTACTGGAAACTTCATGCTATAATTCTGTGGAAAAATGTCAGATAACCATTACCGCCGGGAAATATTTTACAGGTTTCCCGACATCTATAAATATCTATTCAGGGAGGAAATCATGAAAAAAGATCAGGAAATTTTTCAGGAACGTTTAAACCATCATCACGACGAGCTTCGATGGCTGTACACAGAGCTTTATCACAATGACGATATGTTTGCAGAGCTCTGCGACCAGATGTATCAGTATTTTACAGCACGCCGCCGCGCGCTCAAAAACCGCGACCTGGAAAGAGAAAAAAATCCGGACTGGTTCCGCCAGAAGGATATGCTTGGCATGATGCTCTATATTGACAATTTTGCCGGCAACATCAAGGGAGTTTCTGCCAAGCTTCCATATCTTAAGGAATGCAACGTGAACTGCCTGCATCTGATGCCGTTCCTTGATACCCCGAAGGGCCGTTCCGACGGTGGTTACGCAGTAGCCGACTTCCGCAAAGTCCGCCCGGACCTTGGTACTATGAAGGACCTGGCTGCCCTTGCAGATAAATGCCACAAAAACGGAATGAACCTGTGTATGGATTTTGTTATGAACCACACCTCCGAGGATCATGAGTGGGCCAAAAAAGCACGCCAGGGTGACGGCGAATATATGAGCCGCTACTTCTTCTACAACAACCGTGAGATCCCGGACGAGTACGAAAAGACCGTACCACAGGTATTCCCGACCACTGCTCCGGGGAACTTTACCTGGCTTCCGGATATCGGTCACTATGTCATGACTACCTTTTATCCGTACCAGTGGGATCTGAACTACGGCAATCCCCGTGTTTTCAATGAGATGATGTACAACTTCCTCTTCCTTGCAAACCAGGGAATGGACGTGATCCGTATCGATGCGGTTCCGTATATCTGGAAAGAGCTGGGAACTCCTTGCCGTAACCTGAAACAGGTTCACACCATCGTCCGTATGATGCGTATGATCGCTGAGATCGTCTGCCCGAGTGTTGTTCTTCTGGGCGAGGTTGTTATGGAACCGGAAAAAGTTGTTCCGTACTTTGGAACCGTGGAGAAACCGGAATGCCATATGCTTTACAATGTAACAACAATGGCTACAACCTGGAACAGCATTGCCACTCGTGATATCCGCCTTCTGAAAAAACAGATGGATATTGTAAACAGCCTTCCGAAGCAGTACACCTTCCTGAATTATCTCCGCTGCCATGACGATATCGGCTGGGGACTTGATTTCGCCACCCTGAAAGAATGGGACATGGATGAGCCATCCCATAAGCGTTACCTGAATGATTTCTTTACAGGCAAATATCCGGATACATTTGGCCGCGGTGAACTTTACAATGATGACCCGCGTCTGGGTGATGCAAGACTTTGCGGTACTACCGCATCTCTGTGCGGCATTGAGAAATATGGTTTTGAAGGAAATGTAGTTGGTGTTGACAGAAGTGTGCGCTATGACATCACACTTCATGCATTTATGCTTTCCCAGTCAGGTATCCCTGTAATCTACAGCGGAGATGAGATTGGTCAGGTAAACGACTATTCTTATAAAGATGATCCTGATAAGGCAGTTGATTCCCGCTATCTTCACAGAGGAGAATTCAACTGGTCACTTGCTCCAAACAGAAATATCGCAGATACAGTACAGGGAAAACTTTTCCACGCACTGGATCATCTGGAACATATCAGAAGTTCACACAGCGTTTTTGATACAACAGCTGATCTTCGTACAATCGATACCTGGGATTCTTCTATCCTTGCAATCGTACGCGAAAATGCAGAGGAGAAATTCATCGGAATCTATAACTTCAGCGATCAGGATAAGGTTGCATGGATCAACGAAGATGACGGCATATACACTGATCTTATCTCAGGACATGAGATGGAAGCTAAAGGTGTTATGATCCCTGCATTTGGATGCTTCTGGCTGTGCAGAAAGAAATAAACCATTAATCTGCATAACGCAGACCGCATAATGCAAACGAGGACAATCTGCATATTTTACAGATTGTCCTCGTTTTTTACTTCTGGACTCTTTCCAAAAATCTTGCAAAAAATCCTTTATTTTCATCTTCTCTGTCCAGTGACTTCTCATAAATCCTCCTGATCCATTCTGTAATAGTTTCGATCAGGATTGGAGAGAATGTCATCAGTACAAATACCAGAATGATCATTCCAAATTCCAGAGAACCCAGTGTCAGCAAATCCTGCAATACAACCGCACTTATAAAAAATGCAAACTGCATTCCATAAATGATCACTTTTCTGTATGTGTTCAGCGGCGAATAAACTGTACGCAGTGCAGACATATAGTTCCACCCCGTAACCAGAACACAGGCTGTATTAAGCATGACGTTGGAATGGTATACATCCTGACAGACCAGCATGATCGTAAATACACATCCTGTAATGGTTACTGCCGCAGGAAATGCATTCATAAATACGTGCCTCAGGAATGTATGGTCAATCTTATTGTAATTATTTTCCTGTGTCAGAAGAAATGTAGGAATTCCCACTGCGCAGGCACTGATCAGTGACATCTGGATTGGTTCAAAGGGATATGCATCTCCAAAGAAAATTGTGATCAATGACAGTAAAACAGAAAAAATTGTTTTGATCAGAAACATGGATGCCGCACTTCTGATATTGTTTACAACACGACGGCCCTGATTTACAATATGAGGCATTGCCCCGAAATTAGAATCAAGAAGAACGACATTTGCAATATTTTTAGCTGCATCGCTTCCTGCTGCCATGGCAATACTGCAGTCTGCTTCCTTGAGTGCAAGTACGTCATTTACACCGTCACCGGTCATCGCAACTGTATGCTTCTGTGACTGAAGAGCCTGTACCATCTGTTTCTTCTGCTGTGGTGTTACACGCCCGAATACACTGCACTCTGCAACTGCACGCTGCATTTCTTCCGGAGTTTTGATTGTTGTTGCATCGATATAATGATTGGCATTTTTCAGTCCTGCTTTCTTTGCAATCGCAGAGACAGTCACAGGATCATCTCCTGAGATAACTTTAAGGTCAACTCCCTGACTGTCAAAAAAAGCCAGAGTATCCGGTGCTTCCTCACGTATCACATCAGTGATGAGAAACAGTCCCAACGGTTCAAGTCCTGTCGGGCGTTCCGTTCCTTTTGTCTCCTGTTCACTGTGAGCCAGAACAAGGATACGGTATCCCTCCTGTGCGTAACTGCTGCAATGTTCCAGAAGTTCTTCATTTCCTTCCGGAAAAAGGAACTGTGCAGCTCCCATCAGATAAGTTCCTCTTCCTTCAAAAACAGCACCACTGTATTTCCTGTCTGAGGAGAAAGGAATGGCATGGATCAGTTTCAGGTCATTTCTTGAAGGAAAGCGCTTTCTCAGCGCATCTGCTGTTGCATTCTGATCATGAAGAACTGACATCATATTTCCCATAATGTGGTCAATTTCCTGAAGCTTCTGTCTTTCTTCCTGAGATACCGTTTCTGAATTTACTGTTTCCTGTATCTGTCCGTTTTCCTTCTCTGCTGATACCGTAACCTCCGGTTTTAATGCTGACACATTCTGAACAGGCTCCCCTGTTTCCGGATCAAATTTTGCTGTATGTTGTACAACAGTTGTCTGTGCTGTATCATACAACTGCACATCTTCAACCTTCATGGTACCTTCTGTGATCGTACCGGTCTTATCCAGACAGAGCGTGTCAACTCTCGCCAGCGTTTCAATACAGTAAAGCTCCTGCACAAGTGTCTTCTTTGTAGCAAGAACCATAGAACCCAATGTCAGTGCCACACTTGTCAGAAGTACCAGGCCTTCCGGGATCATTCCAAGTACTGCGGCAACCATATTTACCACAGAATCCTTCAGTGTATCTCCTACGATCATATATTGCTTGTAAAACAACATGGCACCAAGAGGCACGATAATGATACTAATCACCTTCAGAATCGCATTCAGAGAATTGCGAAGTTCCGAATTATGACGTTTAAATTCCTTTGCTTCACTTGTGATCTGCGATGCATAATTATCTTTTCCAACATGGATTACCTGACAGCAAGCTTCCCCTGATGTCACAAAGCTTCCTGAAAAAAGTTCGTCTCCCTGGCTTTTGGACAGATTGTCCGACTCACCGGTGAGTAGAGACTCGTTTACTTCTACAGTTCCCTCCAGTACCTTTACGTCAGCCGGAACCTGATCTCCTGTTTTCAGAAAGATCAGATCATCCAGAACCAGTTTCTCTGTGGAAATACTCCATTTCTTCCCCTCACGCAAAACTACTGTTTTACTCTCTGTAAGGATTGCAAGTTTGTCAATCGTCTTCTTTGCTCTGATCTCCTGAATAATACCTATCACTGTATTGATCAGAATGATTCCCATAAACATGGAGTTCTTATAAGATCTCACAAAAAGCACCAGAACAAGCAATGCAATATTTAAAAAGTTAAAAAATGTAAGCGTGTTTTCCAAAATGATCTGCTTGTAGGTTCTGGTATTCGGGTTCTCGTTGACATTAACTTTTCCTTCTGCAATCCTCTCCTGCACCTGTTCATTTGTAAGTCCTGTCATTTCTACCTCCTGCAGAAAATATTTATAGCAACATCATATAATAAAAATTGCGGGAACTGCTTCACAAAATATCTTTTGTCCCTGGTATCATATAATGCCATAATATAAAGCACAGGGCAGATGATGAGTATCACCCGCCCCTTCTTTATAAATAACGATTTCAGATTACAAACAGATTCAGTTTTTTTGCTATAATCAATATTCTTCTTCCTCTGCTTCTTCGCCTTCGTGAATATCAGACTTTGGTTTCTTAAGACCTTTAATCTCAATATGATGCTTCTGTGCATAATCCCACAGAGCCGCATGGATTGCTTCCTCTGCAAGCAGGGAGCAGTGTACTTTTACAGGCGGAAGTCCGTCCAGGGCTTCCATAACTGCCTTATTTGTAACTTCCATAGCTTCTTCGATGGTTTTTCCCATTACCATCTCTGTTGCCATGCTGCTGGTTGCAACTGCCGCACCACATCCGAATGTTTTGAATTTGCAGTCTTTGATGATATGTGTTTCATCATCGATATCAAGAAAAATCCTCATGATATCACCGCATTTTGCATTTCCCACTGTACCTACGCCACTTGCGTTCTCTATTTCTCCTACATTACGCGGATGCTGAAAATGATCCATTACTTTTTCACTGTAAGCCATTTGTGTTTCCTCCTGTTATCCTGACTTTCTTTTAATATTATTTCTGTTGTAACTGCAAAAATACAAACAATTATCTTCTGTTTTGTTATTTATTCTGTTTTTTCATGAAATCTTCATATAATGGAGACATGCTTCTTAAGTGCGCTACAATTTCTTTCAATCTGTCCACTACGAAATCTACATCTTCCATTGTTGTCTCTTCGCTGAGTGTCATACGCAGAGAACCATGTGCAATCTCGTGCGGAAGTCCGATTGCAAGAAGTACATGGGACGGATCAAGAGAACCTGATGTACAGGCAGATCCGCTGGATGCACAGATTCCATAATTATCCAGCATCAGCAGGAGAGATTCGCCCTCAACAAACTGGAAGCTGACATTTACGTTATTCGGAAGACGTTTTATACGGTCACCGTTTACTTTTACATAAGGAATCTCTGTCTCAATTCTGTGGATCAGATGATCTCTGATAGCGATTTCTTTGTCAGTACGTTCTTTCATGGATGCATTTGCACGTGCTGCTGCTGCACCGTATCCAACGATTCCCGGCACATTCTCTGTACCTGCACGACGTTTACGTTCCTGTGCACCGCCATGTACAAAGGAACGGATTTTTACGCCCTTACGAATGTAGAGGAAACCGATTCCTTTTGGTCCATTGATCTTATGTCCGCTGGAGCTTAACATATCAATATTGCATTCATCCACATTGATCGGAACCTGACAGAATGCCTGAACAGCATCTGTGTGGAAAAGCACTCCATGCTCTTTTGCGATACGTCCGATTTCCTTGATCGGCTGGATAGAACCAATCTCGTTGTTTGCAAACATTACAGAAATCAGGATTGTTTCCGGTGTGATTGCTTTCTCAAGTTCATCCAGTTTTACAATACCGTTCTCGTCTACATCTACATATGTGATCTTTGCGCCGCGTTTCTCCAGATATTCACAGGTATGGAGAATTGCATGATGCTCGATCTTTGTTGTGATGATGTGGTTTCCTTTTGCTTTATATGCCTCAAAGGTAGCCTTCAGAGCCCAGTTATCAGACTCGGAACCACCTGCTGTGAAATAAATTTCTTCTTTCTTTGCTCCAAGAACTTCTGCGATCTGCTCTCTTCCTTTGGTGATCGCCTCTTTGCTCTTGCCTGCAAAATCATAAATACTGGACGGGTTGCCATAATATTCTGAAAAATATGGCAGCATTGCCTGGACAACCTCCGGTGCTGTTTTAGTTGTTGCTGCATTGTCCAGATAAATCATTTTTCCCATTTTCTTGTCCTCCTGTTTTATTTAAGTATGTCCGGTACATTTTCTTCCATGCCCTGACTTTCCATTTTTTCTTCATGTACTCTTCTGCTTTCCTCGATCAGCTGACCAAGCATCAGGGTATCGACAGCGCTTGTAATACTGTCATTGATTCTCTTCCAGACGAGTTTTGCCACACATACATCACTGCCATGGCAGGTTCCGTCATTCTCAATCCCGGGACAGGCTGCTGCTTCCAGGCTGCCTTCCAGCACACGCAGGACTTCACCGACCGAGATCTCATCTGCCGGCTTGCCAAGCTGGTATCCGCCGTAAGCCCCTCTGCTGCTCTTTACAAGACCGGCCTTCTTAAGCATGGCCATAAGCTGTTCGAGGTAGCTTGTGGAAATATCCTGTCTCTCCGCAATACTCTGTAAAGATATCGCTTCATTCGCACTGTGCAAACCAAGATCTATCAGTGCTTTCAAGCCATAACGGGCTCTTGTTGAGAGTTTCATTTTCTCACCTCGTTTTTTAATTCCCAGTGTTTCCCTCGGATTTCATGATTACTTTACCAGAAACAAACCGTTCTGTCAAGGCTGTTTTGTTCATATATTGCTGTAAAGGCGTTTCGGCAGGTTACTGTTTTTTAGTCAAGCGGATATTCGCACCTGCTGCGCATGAAAAGGTCTGGATTTTTCATTATGTCAAAAAAACTTTTTATCAAAGGAACTTTACTTCTTACATTTGCCGGTTTGTTAAGCAGACTTATGGGGTTCTTTTACAGAATATTCCTGTCACACACTATTGGTGCACATGGGCTTGGTATCTTTCAGCTTATACTTCCACTGCAGATTCTGATCATGTCCATCTGCGCTTCCGGTATCCAGACTGCAATCTCCCGCCTCACTGCCGCAGAAAAAGTTTCCAAAAATCCCAGTCGTCATATCTCAGATTATTTTGTCGTGGGAACTGTATTTTCTGTTGTTTTCTCCCTGGTATTCTCCTGGTTTCTTTACAGCTATGCGGATTTCTGGGCAGTACAGATTCTGAAAGAGTCACAGACCTCCAGTCTGATACGGATTCTTTCTCTGAGTATTCCGTTGAGTACACTTCATACCTGTATCAGCAGCTATTATTTGGGAAGAAAACAGGCCGGATTTCCCGCAGGAGTCCAGCTTCTGGAACAGCTTTTCCGCACAGGCGGATGCTATATTCTTTATCTGATCTGTGCATCGCAAGGGCGAAACATCACTCCGGCAATTGCAGTCGGCGGAAATCTTATCGGGGAAATAGCCTCATCTTTTATTTCTCTTTTCGCAGTCAGTATGCATTTTAAGGTAACACATTATAATATCCGGAATATCAGAAGACCGCTTTCTGTTCTCAGAAAATTGCTCCATATTTCCGTTCCTCTTACCATGAATAAAATACTGCTCACCCTTCTGGGAAGTATTGAAGTGATTCTTATACCTGCAAGGCTGCAAATGTCAGGACTTACTCCCAAAGATTCCCTGAGTGTTTACGGAATCTTTACAGGGATGGCACTTCCGCTTATTCTTTTCCCCGCTACGCTTACAAACTCGGCTGCGGCCATGCTGATTCCCTCCATTACCCAGCTGCAGACTCTGGGGTATCAAAAGCGAATCCAATATGTGATCGGCAAGATTTTCCGATACTGTCTGCTGCTAGGCGGATCCTGCTTGGTTTTTTTTCTGTTTCTTGGAGAATTTCTTGGAAATTTTCTGTTTCACAGTCAGACAGCCGGAATCTATATCCATACCATGTCCTATATCTGTCCTTTTCTGTACCTGAACACCACTCTCACCAGCGTACTCAACGGCCTTGGAAAATCCGGCATCTGCCTGCTGCACAGTGTGATCAGCGTCTGCATCCGGATCAGTTTCGTGCTGTTTGCAATCCCTGTTCTGGGAATCCGGGGATATCTGTACGGGATTCTCTGCAGCGAACTGGCGCTCAGCATCCTGCACAGTTTACAAATACTGCAAAACAACTATAGCAATCCCCGTAAATAATGCATATTGATTAAGAGACTTGATAGTTACTATTCACACTCCACTATCCCGCGAGGTGTTTTGGCATGGATATGCCAAAATTCCATTGCCGCAGGTAATCTGGAATGAATTTTGGCTACGTTACTGAGAACGAAGTGAACAGTAACGCTTGATATGATCGCAGAAAGTCATCCGAAAATATTTTGGCTATCGACATTCAGATAGGAATGGTTTATAATAAATTCCGAAAAAAGCAAGACAAATAGACACAAAGGAGATATTACTATGGGATTCGATTTTATCAAAAAATTACCAACCCCTGAAGAAATCCGTAATCAGTATCCCATTGATGCTGAAATTCAGGCTGTTAAAGATGCAAGAGATAAAGAACTGCGTGATGTTTTTACCGGAAAGTCCGATAAATTCCTTGCAATCATCGGTCCTTGTTCAGCAGATAATGAAGATGCTGTTCTGGACTATCTTACCAGATTACGCAATGTTCAGGAGAAAATAGCTGACAAGGTTCTGATTGTTCCACGTGTTTATACAAACAAACCAAGAACAACAGGAGAAGGCTATAAAGGTATGGTTCACCAGCCGGATCCCGAGAAACAGCCAAATCTTCTTGCAGGGCTTGTAGCAATCCGTAAAATGCATATCCATGCAATCCGGACCAGTGGTATGACCTGTGCAGATGAGATGCTTTATCCGGAAAATTACCGTTACCTTTCTGACCTGCTTTCTTATGTGGCAGTAGGTGCACGTTCTGTGGAAGACCAGCAGCATCGTCTTACCGTCAGCGGCATGGAAGTTCCTGCAGGTATGAAAAATCCAACCAGCGGCGATCTTGCAGTCATGCTCAATTCCGTTGTAGCAGCTCAGGGCGGACATCGTTTTATCTACAGAAGCTGGGAAGTAGAAACAACAGGTAATGAACTGGCTCATACAATTCTCCGCGGTGCCGTAAATAAACATGGGGAGGCAATCCCGAACTATCATTACGAGGATCTTCGTCTTCTCTGGGAGAAATATCAGGAGAAAAACCTTAAAAATCCGGCTGTTATTGTTGATACCAACCACTCTAATTCTAATAAACAATATGACCAGCAGGTTCGTATTGCAAAAGAGGTTCTCCACAGCCGCCAGGTAGACCCGGAACTTCATACTCTGGTAAAAGGGCTTATGATCGAGAGTTATATTGAACCGGGAAATCAGAAGATCGGATGTGATCATATTTACGGAAAATCTATTACCGATCCATGTCTTGGATGGGAAGAATCCGAACGTCTTCTGTATACAATTGCTGAGATGTGTTGATCCGTTATTGTTTATAAACAACATTCCATACTCTCTGATCAGATGGATCGCTGTAATTACATTATCTGTAAATAGCGCATGTTATGACATTACAGGAAAAAATTATTCAGCCACCCACTGCTTATTGCTCTTCGCAATTAAAGCAGGGGACTTACTTGATTCAGTTAAAAAAGCTTCTATAAACTGTTCAAAACAGACTATAGAAGCTTTTTCATTTAACATTATAGCAATCCTCATAAATAATAAGTTTTTAATGACGTGGATGTGTTTTCATATACACATCACGCATTTTATTCATATTCATGCCCAGATAAACCTGCGTAGTGGAAATATCGGAATGTCCCAGCATTTCCTGAACGCTTCGTATATCCGCACCATTCTGCAGCATATGCACAGCAAAAGAATGCCTCAATGTATGCGGGGCAATATCCCTTTTGATACCGGCATCATCCGCATATCCCTTTAATACTTTCCAGAATCCCTGACGGCTCATCGCTTTCCCTGAACAATTTGTAAATAATGCTGTTTCTTTCTCATCTTTCACAAAAACAGTTCTGGCTGTTTGCAGATACCGTTCCATTGCCTTCTTGCATGGAATACCAATAGGGATAATCCTCTCTTTTCCATTCTCATTACAAACCACATATCCAAACTGGAGATTGACATCAAAAATCTGAAGATGAAGCATCTCACTGACTCTCATACCTGTTGCATACAGCAATTCCAGCATTGCTGAATCTCTTATCCCTTTAGGGGTATCCAATTTCGGCTGCTGAAGTAATTTATCCACTTCTTCTATGGTAAGTATCTCAGGTGTCCTTTTCTCAACCTTCGGAGGTTTCAGGTTATCTGCCGGATCTTCTGCGATCACGCCTTCCTTCCACAGATACTGAAAAAATGCTCTCATAGAAGCAACGCTTCTGGAAATGGAAGATGACGCAAACTTCTCACGTTCCATGTAACTGATATACCCTTCAAGCTCAAGTTCTTTTACATCTTTATAATTTCTGATTCCCCGTTCCTTCAGAAATTCCGCCATTTTTTTCAGATCTCTCTGGTATGAGATCTCTGTATTTGCCGATGTTTTTTTTGTATTATGCAGATATGTAATAAATTCCCTTATTTCTATGTCCATATTCCCGTTTCCTTTTAATCAAAATATCCGCTGCCTGTAGCTCCTGCGATCAGACGAAAATTAATCCTCTTCGCAGTTTATCAGCAGAAAATCGTACTCTCTCCGATAAAATGTATATGTATTATACTGTTTATTTTACATAAAATCAAACCTTTTTTTCGAGAAAAATCCTTGTATTTCAAGCTTTTTCAGCATCAAATACCATATGTCGGAGATTTTATGACAACCAATACTAAATATAGTAAATATGTCATTAAAAAATTTTTATATATTTCAGAATAATGTCAATGATCAGAGGGTTCACATAGCATTCGATAAGTATTCCCAGAAAATATCCTACTGCTGCAATGCACATTTTTTTAAGATAAATACTGACTTCTCCGGAAATCAGACCTCTGTTTCTCCATATTTCTGATGATATCTTCCATTCCTGTTCCATAGAATAAAGCCAGACCGGAATGTAAAATAAATATTGCGGCAGCAAAAGTCCCATTCCGATCACCCCGCCTGCAAATCCAAATTCCAGTATAGAAACAGTCATTATCATACCTGCATACAATCCTGATCCCAGAAGCGTTATAACAGCAAGCGGCGCACCAAAAATCGAAAATCCACAGATTATATTCAACAGATAAAAAACACCTCTGTATTTTAATATTTCTTTCAGATATTCAATATTGCCTGTATTTTTTCCTGCAAATGTACTCAGAAAATATACCGATGCCCATGTTTTCTGCTGCCATTTTGCCTTCCAGATTATATTCGGTATCAGATTTCCGGCCAGAAATCCAAGAAGAAATAAAATAAGCGCAGGAAATTTTTTGGTTCCCGTTCTGTTTTTCTTCATTCTATCACCCTGTACCAGTTTACTGAGAAATTCCAGGAAGTATTCCTGTCTTTACAAGAAAGAATCGTGTCCGGAGGGCTTTTTTATGTTATAGGAACATTACGGAGTAATTTCCTATAACATAAAAAAACTGCACAGACTGTATAAATACAATCTGCACAGTTTATATCTGCAAAGAACTGTCCACGATAGTCCATAAAATGAACAATCATATTATTTCGCATAGTCAATCGCTCTGCTTTCACGTATCACGTTGACTTTAATCTGACCGGGATATTCAAGTTCTGCTTCAATCTGTTTCGCAATATCGCGCGCAAGGAGAACCATATCTGCATCATTAACATGCTCCGGCACTACCATTACACGTATTTCTCTTCCCGCCTGAATGGCAAAAGATTTATCAACACCTTTAAACTGGTTCGTAATATCCTCCAGTTGTTTCAGACGATTGGTATAAGTTTCCAGCGTTTCTCTTCTTGCACCAGGTCTCGCCGCTGAAATAGCATCTGCAGCCTGTACAATACATGCGATCAGAGATTCCGGCTCACAGTCACCATGATGAGATGCGACCGTATTGATAACAATCTGGGATTCCTTATACTTCTTACAGAGATCCACACCAATCTGAATATGAGATCCTTCTACTTCATGGTCAATTGATTTACCAATATCATGAAGAAGACCTGCTCTCTTAGCCATACGG
>OHVY01000381.1_pt1 | contig 12972 bp, 11 predicted proteins | sample 1579641 | NCBI WGS metagenome assembly OHVY01 (sample SAMEA3882536, study PRJEB24775) | human gut metagenome | biome: human-associated habitat; feature: intestine environment; material: feces | place: Netherlands | collected 2009/2010
CTGTCATGCACCGGCGCGTCAAAACAGCCGTACAAGCAGCTGCGAGACGAGAACGACGGCGATCAGGGCGATGGGGTAGGTCGCGGCGTAGGCGGAGGCGACGTTGCTCGTGCCTGCGACATGGATGAGCGTGCCGAGGGCGGGCGTGGAGGTCATGCCGCCGGTGATGGAGCCGAGAATGTTCAGCAGGTTCATCTTCAGCACGTGCTTTGCCACGATATAGCCCACGACCATCGGCAGAAGCGTCATGAAAATGCCGTAGACGAAATAGATGGGCTTGAAATACCGCACGAAGCTCATGCCGCCGGAAACGCCTGCGCCGATGAGGAAGACCATGAGGCCAAGCTCCCGGAACGTTTCGAGCACCTTCTTGCTCGGCATGAGATCGGCGCGGCCGATGTGGCCGAAGTGGCCGAACACCAGCGAGACGAGCAGCGCGCCGCCCGTTGTGGTGAGCGAGAAGAAGTTGAAGAACTTCACCGAGCCAAGCAGAATGCCAAACACGGCGGCGACGGCGAAGGGCGTGAAGCCGAAATCGTCAAATTCCAGAAGCTTGCCCTTGAATTTAGCGACATCGCCTGTCTCTACGTGTGTAATTTTTCTGCGCTCCTCGTCCAGATCCGCGTGGACGACGCGCGGCATCAGCTGCACGAACAGCACAACGCCGATGACGCCGAACAGATACGCAATGCCGTAGCCGACCGTGACCGCGTCCTGATACTGGGCTGCAACAGCCTCTTTGGTTGCCGAGAACGCCGGAGTCGAGGTCAGACTGCCCGCGAGCAGGCCGGAGATCATAGCCGTAAGCTGGTTCGGGTCGTAGCCCGGCTGCCCGGCTTCAATCGCACGGCCGACGAGCAGACACAAAACTGCCGTAATGCCGCCGGAAAGAATGATCACGACGCCGAGCAGCACATAGGACTTGAAGTTGTGCTTCATGTTCTTGAAGAAGTTCGGGCCCGCGATAAAGCCGACCGAGGTCACGAAGAACACAAGGCCCAGATTTTCGATGATCTTCAGCGCCTGCGAGGCGTAGTTGATCTCTTCAATGACAAATTTGGAATTGAAGTGCGTTCCGGAGAACGCGCCGTAAATCAGCGCGATCACGAAAACGCCTGCCGTGCCGAGGCTGATGCCCTTGATGGTGATGCGCCCGAGCAGATACCCGACTGCCGCGATTCCGAATACGGAAAGCATCAGAAAATTCGCGGCATTGATGGTTGCACTCATCTCTGTTCTCCTCTATTTCTCCTTATTTTTCTGCGGGATGGATTTTTCTGGCGTAGTCCGGCAGCAGCTGCGGGGAGAGGCGGTGATCCGTTACACCGGCCTGCTGCTTTTCGGATTCAAACGCAGCAATATGGTCAAGCGTCAGTGCACCGACAGTCACGGATTTTGCCTTTTCTGCGGCGTGCTGACCCGCGTTGCGGCCAAAGACGATGACGTCAAGCAGGCTGTTGCCCATCAGGCGGTTGCGCCCGTGGATGCCGCCCACGACCTCGCCAGCAGCAAACAGGTTTTCCACATCCGTCTGGCCGTCTGCCGTGATGTGCAGACCGCCGTTCTGATAGTGCAGCGTCGGATAGACCAGGATCGGCTCCTTGCGGATATCGATGCCGTGCTTTGCAAACATCCGCATCATGGCCGGGATGCGCTTTTCAATCGTCCCCGCGCCGTTTTTCAGCTCGATCATCGGCGTGTCAAGCCAGACCGCCTGCCCAGCGGGAGTCTTGACGCCCTTACCGCGCTCGGTGCACTCGCGGATGATGGAGGCCGGCCACGTCGCGCGTTTCGAGCGGGTTCATGAAGACCTCACCATCCGCGTTCACAAGCATTGCGCCGACAGAGCGCACCTTTTCCGTAACCAGCGCGCCGTAGATCTGAGCGGGATAGGCCGCGCCTGTGGGGTGGTACTGAAGTGTATCGGGATAAAGCAGCTTCGCGCCCGCGCGGTAGCCGAGCACAAGGCCGTCGGCGGTCGCGCCGTAGTGGTTCGAGGTGGGGAAGCCCTGATAGTGGAGCCGCCCTGCGCCGCCGGTGGCAAGAATGACGGTCTTTGCCTTCGCGACCAGCAGATCCTTCGTCTCCATGTTCAAAAGCACCGCGCCTGCGCAATGGCCGTTTTCGTCCTTGATAAGCTCCACGGCGGAGGTAAAGTCGACGACGGGAATGCCGCGGTTGAGGACTTCGTCGCGCAGCGTGCGCATGATCTCCGCGCCGGAATAGTCCTTGGCTGCGTGCATACGCTTGCGGGACGTGCCGCCGCCGTGGGTGGTGATCATGGTGCCGTCGGGCGCCTTGTCAAACTCCACGCCGAGCCCGGACAGCCACTGAATAGCCTCCGGCGCGTCCATGACGAGTTTATACAGAAGATCCTTCTGCGCAGCAAAATGACCGCCGCCGTAGGCGTCGAGGAAGTGCTGGGCAGGGGAGTCGTTCGGCTTGTCGGCAGCCTGAATGCCGCCCTCGGCCATCATGGTGTTCGCGTCGCCCATGCGGAGCTTCGTGACGACCATGACCTTCGCGCCCGCATTATCGGCCTCAATGGCTGCGGAGCAGCCTGCGCCGCCGCCGCCGATGATGAGAACGTCCGTCTCATAGTCGGGCTTCGTCAGATCAAATGTCTCGTGCAGGATACGCGATTCGCCCTCCAGCAGCTCCGCCAGCTCCAGCGGGACCTTCTGGCCCTGATTGGGGCCGAAGCGCAGCTCGGTGAACTGCTCGGCGCGGTAGTCGGGATGGAATTTCTTCAGCAGCGTTTCCTTTTCCTCCGCCGTCATGCGGCGGGGGTCCAGCTTCGCGTTTTCTTCGCGGGCCGCTTCCACCTTGCGGATGGAGGCCAGCATGTTAGAGTCCTGATACATGATATGCGTCCTCCTTACTTTTCAATCTCGCGGTGGTTATACAGCTCTTTGATCGCGTCCAGCGGCTTTTCCATGAGGCTTTCGATGAGCGCTTCGAATTTGCCGTCCTTGACCTCCTGCACGCGCGCATCCAGATGCTCACAGTGCGGGGCGATGTACTTGCCGTTCAGACGGCGGGCCAGCATGGCGACCTGCGGGTGGGAGATGCCCGCCGGACAGCGGGACGAGCACACGCCGCACATGACGCAGTCGAAGGATTCCTCGGCGCACTTGTCAAATTCGCCGCGCTGGGCATAGGCAATGTACTGCATGACGTTCAGACCCTGCGTGCACGCCTTTGTGCAGGCGTTGCAGCCGACGCAGGCATAGATTTCGGGGTACAGCTGCATCATGACCGTCTGTGTGGGCTTCAGCTTTTCCATGTCGTAGACTTCCTTGACCAGTGGGAAGAACGGAAGCGTCGCGACATACATATTGTTCTCCACACGCGTCGAGCAGGCCAGACAGGCCTTTAATTCGCGGTCGCCCGCGATGCGGTAGATCGTCGCGCACGCACCGCAGAAGCCGTTGCGGCAGCCGCAGCCGCGCACGAGCTGATAGCCGGAATATTCCATCGCTTCCATGATGGTCAGACTGTCCGGCACCTCATATTTCTTGCCGAACAGGAAAACCGTCACCATACTTTCCATACCTGTTCTCCTTTAATACTCATTCGGCAGCTCGTCGAGCTGATCGAAGCGGAACACCGGGCCGTCCTTGCAGACGTATTTGTCGCCGATGTTGCAGCGGCCGCATTTTCCGACACCGCATTTCATACGAAGCTCCATCGTGGTATAGACCTGCTCGCGGGCAAAGCCGAGCTCCATCAGGCCCGCAAGCGTAAACTTGATCATGATGGGAGGGCCGCACATCACGACGGTCTTGTCGGTCGTGAAGCCGAGCTCCTTGACGTAGTTCGGCACGAAGCCGACGTGGCCGTCCCAGTCCGGCTGCTCGCGGTCGATGGTCAGATGGACGTTGATGCCGTCCTCCCTGCACCAGACGTTTTCGATCTCCGGATAGTCGACCAGATCGTCCTTCGAGCGGGAGCCGTAGACGATGTCGATTTTGCCGTAGCGGTCACGGTAGTGACGGCAGTAGTTGATAACGGAATGCAGCGGGGCAAGACCGATGCCGCCCGCGATGAACAGCAGATCCTTGCCCGCGAACGCGGTGTCGACCGGGAAGCCGTTGCCGTAGGGGCCGCGGACGGTGATCTGCTGGCCGGGCTCCATGGCGTGGAGCCATTCGGTCACGCAGCCGCATTTTTTAATGGAAAACTCCACATATTCCTCCAGCGTGGGACTGGACGTGATGGAGAACAGCGCTTCGCCGACGCCCGGCACGGAGAGCATGGCGCACTGGCCGGGGATATGGACGAAGGGCTTTTTGCCGTCAAGGCCGACGACGCGGAAGGTCTTGACATCCGGCGTGTCGACGCGGATATCCGTGACGACGGCGATATTGGGGATCAGCGGATCGTTTCTCATGCGTGTTCCTCCCCAAGTGTTTTGATGACTTTGACGATGTTCATATGGATGGGGCACTTGGCAAGGCAGCGGCCGCAGCCGACGCAGCCGAAGCACCCGTCGTTATTATCCGGGAAATAGACCAGCTTGTGCATAAAGCGCTGCCGGAAGCGCTCGAGCTGCGTCGGGCGCGGCTGACCGGCGGACATCTTCGTGAAATCCGAGTACATACAGCTGTCCCAGCAGCGGAAGCGGCGGACGAGCCTGCCAGAGTCGAATTCCTTGATATCATAGCACTGGCACGTCGGGCAGACGAAGGTGCAGGTGCCGCAGCCGAGGCAGCTTTCGGACAGCTGCTTCCATTCCGGGCGGTCGAAGAGTTCCTTCGTTTTGCCTGCACCCACGGCGGACAGATCGAGCCCGGCCAGCGGGAGCTTTTTGAGAAGCGCGCGCGTTTTTTCCTGCTGGGCCGCGACTGCCGCACTGTCCGTATCCTCCAGCATGGGAAGGTTCGCGGTCAGCGCCGCGCCCTTTTCCGTGTTGGCCTGCCAGAAGAGCGTTTCGCCCTCGATCCAGCAGCTGATATCGCCCTGCGGGGCCGCAGGATCGATGCCGAAGGCCGGACAGAAGCACGTTTCCTCGGGGCGGGTGCAGGCCAGCGTCACGACGGTGCTGTGTGCGCGGCGGGCGGCGTAATAGGTGTCCTGCGGTTCGGAAAGGAAGACGCGGTCGAGAATTTCAAAGCTTCTTGCGTCGCACGCGCGCACGCCGAACAGGACGAACGGCTCCGCCGGGTCGCGCGTTTCGACCAGATCAAGCTGCCTGCCCGTCACGCGGAAGCCGACGAGGTTTTCCACCTGCGGGAAAAACAGATCCTTGGCCGAGCGGACGGTATTGAGCTTCTTGGTAAGCGCTATACCCTCCTGCCAGACGGTGAAGCTGGCCTGACCGGCGGCGTCGTCCGCCGGAATATAGAGCTTCTGTGCTGCCGACACGGCGGCAAACAGGCTCTGAAGCTTGCAGAGGGGAAGCTGTTTCATTGCGCACCTCCTCTTTCATAGACGACGGACGGCTCACAGTCGTCCTTGCGGAAATCCATGAGCGGCGGGAGGGAGTCAAAATCGGCTCCGGCCTGATAGTCGCCGTAAAGCTCGTTGATGTCCTTGATGAACTTGCGGTTGAGCAAATGCAGCGGGATATGCTGCGGACAGACGCGGGAGCATTCGCCGCAGTCGGTGCAGCGGGAGACGACGTGGAAGGCCCGGATGATGTGGAACATATTTTCCTCAAACGAATCGGCGATGGCCTTGTTCTCAAAGCCAGAATCGTGGTTGTCGAACACGCACTTTTCGCACGAGCACGCGGGACACACGTTGCGGCACGCGTTGCAGCGGATGCAGCGCGATAGCTCGCCGCGCCAGAACGCGTAGCGCTCCTCGGCTGTCATGGCTTCGAGCTTTTGAACCTCGGCAAAACGGCCGCAGTCCGGATTTTCCTCGCCCTGTTCGCCAAGCAGCTCGTCATAGCAGACGATCTTTTTACTCTTGCAGGTCTTGCACTTGAGCAGCAGCGCATCGGCCTTTTTGATCGTTTCCTCGCCGTAGATCGTGGAAACGCAAAGAGCTTCGCCATCCTCCGTCACTGCTGTGACACCGGCAAGGCCCTGCTCCTTGATGGCCTCCATGTCGCACATCCCGCCGCACTGTACGCCGACGGCGTAGACCGTCTCGCGCAGGATGCGGTGCTCCTTTAGAAGCTGGACAAACGAATAGCTGTCGCAGGGCTTCAGGAACGCGGCGGCCTTGCCGCCCTTGCGGGATTCCGCGATGAGATATTTGGACAGATTCGCGCCGGAGAAGACGCTCCAGACGAAATTTTTCTCGATATCTTCCACGCTCGTGAATACGGATGGCGTCAGATCATAGAAGAATTCGCCCGCGCGCCAGCCGATGACGCGGTCAACGGTCTGATCCTTTAGCAGCTGGATGGCTTTTTCTTTTACTCCTTGCATCTCAGATCCTCCAGTCTGCGGTTCTCGCCGAGCTTCGTGATCGTCTCGGCGAATTCGTTCATGGTTTTGGCGAACTTCGCGCCCTCCGCTGCCGAGACCCATTCCACGCGCGTGCGCTCACGCTCGATGCCGAGGAAGTCCAGCATGGAGAACAGGAGCGTCATGCGCCGCCGGGCATAATAGTTGCCGGTCGTGTAGTGGCAGTCGCCGGGATGGCAGCCGCAGAGGATCACGCCGTCGGCCCCGCGCTGGAACGCGCGGAGAATAAACATCGGGTTCAGCCGGCAGGAGCACGGAATGCGGATGATCTTCACATTGGCCGGGTAGCTCAGCCGGTTCGTGCCGGAAAGATCGGCGCCCGCGTAGGAGCACCAGTTGCAGCAGAACGCCACGATCGTGGGCGTCCAGGAGCCGTTTACCTGCATATCGCATCCACCTCCGCAATGATTTGCCGGTTGGAGAAGCCCTTGAGATCCATCGCGCCGGACATACACGCGACGGTGCACGCGCCGCAGCCCTGACAGACTGCCGGGTTGACCTGCGCCACGCGCCGCACGAGCGTCGTGCGGTTCGGGCCTCTGAATTCCTTGTCAATGTACGTGATCGCGCCATACGGGCAGACCTTTTCGCAGTTGGAGCAGCCGTTGCACATCATCTCATCCGGCTGCGCCACGCACGGGTTGCACGTCAGCGAGTCCTTGCACAGAAGCCCGATGACCTTCGCCGCAGCGGCGGACGCCTGTGCGACCGTCTCCGGGATATCCTTCGGCCCCTGGCACATACCGGACAGGAACACGCCTGCCGTCGGGCTTTCGACCGGGCGGAGCTTCGGGTGGGCCTCGGTGAAGAAGTCGTTCGTGTCCATGGAGGCGGCCAGCATCGTGGCCAGCGGCCGCGCGGACTTATCCGGCTCGATGGCGGCAGCCAGCACGACCATGTCAGCGTCGATATGCAGCTGCCGGTTGTCCAGCAGATCGGATGCCTGCACCTTCAGCTTGCCGTTTTCGGGCGTGACCTTGCCGACCATGCCCTTGATGTAATGCACGCCGTACTGCTCGACGGCTCTGCGGTAGAACTCGTCAAAGTTCTTGCCGGGGGTGCGCACGTCGATGTAGAACACATACACATCCGTATCCGGGTATTTTTCGCGGCAGAGCATGGCGTGCTTCGCCGTGTACATACAGCAGATCTTGGAGCAGTAGGGCTTGCCCTTCTCCGCACCGTCGCAGCGGGAGCCGACGCACTGCACAAAGACAATGGTCTTCGGGTGCGTCCCGTCGGACGGGCGCAGGAGTGTGCCGCTCGTGGGGCCGGCGGCGTTCATGAGACGCTCAAATTCGAGGCTGGATACCACGTCCGGACTCTGGCTGTAGGCAAATTCGTCGAATTTGGAAAGATCGATTGGGTTGAAGCCCGTCGCGGCGACGATGGCGCCGTATTCCTGCTCAATGAACGTGTCGGTCTGCTTGTAATCGATTGCCCCGGCGGAGCAGACCTTCGCGCACACGCCGCACTTGCCGTTTTTGAGCATGTTGCAGTAGTTGGGATCGATGGTCGCGACCTTCGGCACGGCCTGCGCAAACGGGATATAGATCGCGCGGCGATTGTCCATGCCGAGGTTAAACTCGTTCGGGACCTTCTTCTGCGGACACTTTTCCGTACACAGTCCGCAGCCGGTGCAGACATCCTCCTTCACAAAGCGCGCCTTGCGGCGGATCTTTACATGGAAGTTGCCGACAAAGCCGCCGACGGATTCAACCTCGGAATAGGAATAGATGTGGATTTTTTCGTTCTGCGCACAGTCGACCATTTTCGGCGTCAGGATACACGCCGCGCAGTCGAGCGTCGGGAACGTCTTGTCGATCTGGGTCATCTTGCCGCCGATGGTCGGCTGCTTTTCGACGATATCGACCTCAAAGCCCGCCTCGGCAATGTCCAGCGCCGTCTGGATGCCCGCGATGCCGCCGCCGATGACGAGCGCGCGCTTGGTGACCGGGCTGCTGCCCGCGGTCAGCGGCGCGTTCAGATGTACCTTGGCGATGGCGGCGCGGCCCAGAATGATCGCCTTTTCCGTGCCGGCTTCCTTGTCCTTGTGAATCCAGGAGCACTGTTCGCGGATATTTGCGATCTCGACCATATAGGGGTTCAGCCCCGCCTTTTCGCAGGTCTTGCGGAACGTCTGCTCGTGCATTCTGGGCGAACAGGAACAGATGACCACGCCGGTCAGACCGTATTCATGGATCTTGTCCTGAATCATCTGCTGCCCGGTCTGGGAACACATATACTGATAATTTGTGGAGAAAACAACGCCGGGTTCCTTTGAAAGAGCCTGCGAGACGCGTTCCACGTCGACGGTCGCGGCAATGTTGCTGCCGCACCAGCATACGAATACGCCGATTCTCTGCATTGCGTTCCCTCCTTACTTTTTATATTTGCGGAACGCCGCGGCAATCGCCTGCTGCGGCAGCTCCTCGTCAAGAATCTCCGGGATGCGTTCAGGCTTCAGGTGATCCATGCCCTGCTGGCGCTGCACGGCATTGCGCACAGCCTCGATGAGCTTTGCCGGCTCCACGTTTCGGGGACAGCGCTCGACACAGGCAAAGCAGCTCAGGCAGGTGTAGATGCCCTTCGAGGAAAGCAGCTCCTCGATCCGGCCGTTTTCGACCATGGAGACAAACTGATGCGGATGGTATTCCATCTCGTCATACGCCGGACAGCTCGCCGAGCATTTGCCGCAGCGCATACACTTTCTGGGGTTTACGCCGGAAATGCGGGTGACGGTTTCGATCATGTTCTGGTTGTTCATGCGTCCTCCTCCCCGCAGCCAAGCGCTTCGGCCAGAAGCTCCGTGAAATAAACGACAGGCAGCGCGCCGTCCGTGTTGTGCAGCAGATTGTAGCTGCACAGGGGACAGGCCGTAATGAGAAGTTCCGCGCCCTGCGCTTTCGCATTGTCCGTGATCTTCCGTGCCTGCTTCGCGGCGTAGGACCTGTTCTCGACCGCCATATAGCCGCCGCAGCATTCGTTGCGCTGCGCGTAAATCACAGGCTCCGCGCCGATGGCCCGGATGAAGTCCTCCAGCATTTTCGGGTTCTCCGGGTCGTCAAACTGCATCTCGCGGCTGGGCCGCAGGAGCATACAGCCGTAATACGCGCCGATCTTTCTGCCTGTAAGCGGCTTTACGACAGCCGCCTTGACTGCATCCCAGCCGATCTCGTCGCGCAGGACTTCGAGATAGTGCAGAACCTCTGTCTCACCCTCGTAGGGCGTTTCCGGCTTTAAGTAATTGTTGACCTTGACGCGGATGTCCTCATTGTGCTGCATATCGCCGTTCACGCGCTTCAAAACGTGATGACAGGCAGAACAGAGGGACACCAGCGGCTGGCCCGCGTCACGCGCGGCCATGAGCGCCCGGACGGAGGAAAGCCGTGTGGCAATTTCATCGTTTGCCTGCGGATACACCGCGCCGCAGCACTGCCACTCCGGGATCTCGCACAGCGAAAAGCCGAGCTTCTCCGCTGCGCGCCGTCCGGCTCTGTCCAGCTGCGCGCCCTTTGTCCTGAGCGTGCAGCCGGGGAAATAGCTGTAATTCATTGCGTGTCCTCCCGTCAGATCATGTTCTCCGGGTGGAACACCTCGTCGAAGCGCTCCGCCGTCAAAAAGCCGAGGCTCACGCAGGCTTCCTTGAGGGAGATGTTTTCCTTGTAGGCTTTTTTAGCCGTCTTCGCCGCGTTTTCATAGCCGATGTACGGGTTCAGCGCCGTGACGAGCATGAGGGAGTTGTGCAGATTGTGCTCCATCTTCTCGCGGTTGGCGCGGATGCCGCAGGCGCAGCGGTCGTTGAACGACACGATGGACTCGGCCAGCAGACGTGCCGACTGCAGGAAATTATAGATGCAGACCGGCATGAACACGTTCAGCTCGAAATTGCCCTGCGACGCGGCCATGGACACGGCCACATCGTTGCCCATGACCTGCACGGCGACCATCGTAACGGCTTCGCACTGGGTAGGGTTGACCTTGCCGGGCATGATGGACGAGCCAGGCTCGTTTTCGGGAATGAAGATCTCGCCGAGGCCGTCCCGCGGGCCGGAGGCCAGCCAGCGCACGTCGTTCGCGATTTTCATCATATCGGCGGCCAGCGCCTTGAGTGCGCCGTGCGCGAAGACGATCTCGTCCTTGCTGGTCAGCGCGTGGAATTTGTTCTCTGCCGTTTTGAAGTCCTTGCCCGTCAGCTTCGCAATTTCAGCGGCGACCGCTGTATCAAAGCCATTTGGCGTGTTGAGGCCCGTGCCGACGGCGGTGCCGCCGAGCGCCAGCTCTTTGAGCGGCTTCACGGCCAGAAGCAGCAGCTCTTTATCCCGTTCCAGACTTGTTCTCCAGCCGGAAATTTCCTGCGGGAAGGAGATGGGCGTGGCGTCCTGCAGATGCGTCCGGCCGGATTTGACGACGCCCTCGTTTTCCGCCTCCAGACGGCGGAACGTTGTTACCAGCGTGTTGATGGCGGGGATGACCTTGTCCTCAAGCGCGCAGACTGCCGCAATGTGCATGGCCGTCGGGAATGTGTCGTTGGACGACTGCGACATATTGATATCATCGTTCGGGTGCAGCAGCTTTTTGCCCGCAATTTCATTGCCGCGGTTGGCAATAACCTCGTTGCTGTTCATGTTCGACTGTGTGCCGGAGCCGGTCTGCCAGACGACGAGCGGGAAATTGTCCAGAAGCTGGCCGGAAATGACCTCGTCCGCCGCCTGCTCGATGGCGGCAAGCTTTTCTTCGGTCATTTTCTCAGGACGCAGGGCGCGGTTGGCGCGGGCAGCGGCCTTTTTCAGAATGCCGAAGGCATGGATGATCTCGGCGGGCATCGTCTCGATGCCGACGCCGATGGGGAAGTTGTTGTGGCTGCGCTCGGTCTGTGCGCCCCAGTATTTGTCCGCCGGGACGCGAACTTCGCCCATGGAATCGTGTTCGACGCGATATTCCATCGTTTGCTCTCCTTCTTTTCTCAAATCTCGACCTGACGGATGACTTCCTTCAGCTTTTCCGCGCTGGCGCGGAGCTTGTCGATCTCGCCGTCGGTCAGCTGGTTGAGGATCTTGCCGCGCACGCCCTGATTGTCGACCAGCGCGAGCGTGGACAGGCAGACATCGGACACGCCGTATTCGCCGTGCATCATCGTCGAGACGGTCACGGCCGTCCCGGCCGTGCTCTGCACACATTTGCACAGATGGCAGACTGACATCGCGACGGCATAGAACGTTGCGCCCTTGCGCTTGATGACGTTGCCGCCGGACTTGCGCATGTAATCCTCAACGTCCGCATAGTTGAGCGGCGGAATCAACATGCCGTCGGTGTTTTCCATAGCCTTCTGGTATGCGTTTGCCGGGATGTTGGAGATGTTCGCAACGGACCACGGCACGAAGGAGCTGTCGCCGTGCTCGCCCAGAACGTAAGCGTGTACGTTCTGCTGGTTAATCTGGTAGTACTCGGAGAGACGTGCACGCAGACGGGCGGTATCGAGGATGGTACCGGAACCGAGGATGCGGGACTCCGGAATGCCGGAGCACTTGCAGAACGTGTAGGTGAGGATATCGACCGGGTTGCTGACGAACAGATAGATCGCATCCGGTGCGTACTTCGTGATGTTCGGCGTGATGCTCTTGATGATGTTGACGTTCGTCTGTGCGAGGTCCAGTCTGGTCTGGCCGGGCTTACGGGCAATGCCGGACGTGATGATGACGATGTCGGAATCCTTTGCATCTTCATAGCTGCCCGCGTAAACGGAACATGGCGTGCAGAACGGAACGCCCTGACGGATGTCCAGAGCCTCGCCCTTTGCCTTTTCCTCGTTGATATCGATCATGACAATCTCGGAAGCAATGCCCTGCACGGTGAGGGTGTAAGCGATCGTGGAGCCGACGCTGCCGCTGCCGATAATGGTAATTTTATTCATAGTTCAAACCATCCTTTTTTCAGTATAGTTGCAGAATTTTGGATTATCGTTTTGATTATAGTATATTCAGGGGAATAAATCAAGTAATTTTCGGCGTTTTGGGCGCATTCTGCGGGCTTTTGGGGATTTTGTCAAAGCTGTGTCAAGCCCGTGCGAAAAAGTGAACAACATGCACGGACACCGCAGTCGTATGGCAAAACGCGCATGTCTTTGTGGCGCTTTTTATTTATTGTAGACCTTTTCCATGACGTAGGCAATGTTCGCGATGCCGCCGTCTTCGCGGTGGAACATGCCGTCAAACTTGCGGGCATAGAGAAATTTGCGCCCGAGGAACTCCGTTTCGAACCGGTCGTCGTCATCGCTTAAAATCTCCTCGCACAGCATCAGCGCTTCGTCTACGATGTACGCCGGAACAGCCTGCAGACCGTGACCGCCGTAAAACTTGTCGATGCCCTTAAGATATGTCGCAAGGTGGTCGAGGCTTTTCGCATACGTCTCGACCGTTGTGGAGCACGGCAAACCGAGCAGTGTGTTTGCGTTGCAGGCGTCGCCGGAATACAGAACGCGGCGGGCGCGGTCCAGATAGACCATGGTTCCCACGGTATGACCCGGCACGGCAATGGCCTCAATCTGCAC
>OHVY01000387.1_pt1 | contig 12900 bp, 7 predicted proteins | sample 1579641 | NCBI WGS metagenome assembly OHVY01 (sample SAMEA3882536, study PRJEB24775) | human gut metagenome | biome: human-associated habitat; feature: intestine environment; material: feces | place: Netherlands | collected 2009/2010
GTTTTGGGGACTGATGCTGTTTGTGGGAATTCCGCTTCCGGGAACAGGGGCATGGACAGGATCTCTGATTGCATCTCTTCTGGAAATTGATATTAAGAAGTCCTCTCTGGCAATTTTTTGTGGCATTATTATGGCAACTGTCATTATGTATATTGTTTCTTATGGATTAGTGGGAAATCTGGTACATTAATTGTCTTCTTAAATAAGTGTTATTAATATCTGATTTACCGGAAATCCGGGGACATATTTTATGTCTCCGGATTTCTGCTTTTATGTCGATAATATCAGTTTTATGACGTACAAAACAGCTTGCCAATAATAAAGATTTGGAATAATATGGTATTGTCAATTATGAAGAAGATGTGCTAAGATAAATATAAAGATACCGGTGTGCAGACAGGATTACTACAGGAATTAACTTGTCGACACAGGAGCAGGAGTATAATTTTCCTGCGATATGCATTGCTGCAGATCTGATATTCGTGTCACTTCAGACAGATTATCCCACTAACTGTTACAGGAAAAGTTCATAAAGAATAAATTACTCAGATACATAGGAAATCAGAAAAACAAAAATAAAAATAATTATCAATATTAACAATCAAAACAAAAAGCAGAGGATTATTTTATGAGAGAAAAGTATGAATCATTATCACTGGCAACTTTAAAGGATTTGGCAAAAGCCAGAGGATTAAAAGGGGTTTCAGCATTGAGAAAACCGGAATTGATCGAGAGAATGCTTCACGAAGATGAACTGGAAGGTGAGACAAAAAAACAGGAAACAGTTCGGGAGAAACCGCAGCAGAGTGAAGTGGAAGGTAACGGAGAGAGAATCCCCCAGTATAACAAAACACCGGAACGTACACAGTATCATGCCCCGGCAGAGGCAGTACAGCTTGACAGTGGAGAGAGAGCAGACGGAATCCTTGAGGTACTTCCGGATGGATATGGGTTTATCCGATGTGAGAATTATCTTCCGGGGGAAAATGATATTTATGTATCGCCTTCTCAGATACGCAGATTTAACCTGAAAACAGGTGATATTATTAAGGGGAATATCCGTATCAAAACACAGGGAGAGAAATTCAGTGCCCTGCTATATGTGACCTCTATCAACGGATTCCATCCCAGTGAAGGGCAGAGACGATATAATTTTGAAGATATGACACCGATTTTTCCAAATGAGAGACTGATAATGGAAAGACCGGGCGGCACAGTTGCCATGAGGATCGTAGATCTGATCAGCCCTATCGGTAAAGGACAGAGAGGAATGATCGTATCTCCTCCGAAAGCCGGTAAGACAACTTTGCTGAAAGATGTGGCAAAGTCTATTCTGAGAAACAATCCGGACATGCATCTGATCATTCTTCTGATCGATGAGCGTCCTGAGGAGGTTACAGATATCAGGGAGGCCATCTGTGGCGATAATGTGGAAGTCATTTATTCTACATTTGATGAGCTTCCGGAACATCATAAACGTGTGTCTGAAATGGTAATAGAACGTGCACGTCGTCTGGTGGAACATAAAAAAGACGTTACAATTCTTCTTGATTCTATTACAAGACTGGCAAGGGCATACAACCTGATCATACCGCCGAGCGGACGAACTCTTTCCGGTGGTCTGGACCCGGCGGCTCTTCATATGCCGAAACGCTTTTTTGGTGCGGCCAGAAATATGAGAGAGGGCGGAAGCCTTACTATTCTTGCTACAGCGCTTGTGGATACGGGAAGTAAAATGGATGATGTAATTTATGAAGAATTTAAGGGAACCGGTAATATGGAACTGGTGCTTGACCGAAAACTGCAGGAAAAGCGGGTATTCCCTGCAATTGATATCCAGAAATCCGGTACAAGAAGAGAGGATCTGCTGCTGAGTAAAGAAGAACAGGAAGCGGTTTACATTATGCGAAAAGCTCTCAATGGAATGAAGTCAGAAGATGCGGTAGAACAGATCCTGAATATGTTTACCCGTACGAAAAATAATGCTGAATTTGTACAGACTGTGAAAAAACAGAAGTTTATCTGAAACGTTGTAAAAAAACAGTTACTGTTCGCTCCGTTCTCAGTAACAAAAATATTAAATAAATTTTAAAATAAATTTTAAAATAACTTGCATTCCATGGGACGATATGTTATACTCATAAAGCTGTTTAATAGTAAATTCGTCAAATGAATACGAATAGAAAATAGAATCTTTACAGAGAGGTGAAAATCATGAGAGAAGGAATCCATCCTAATTATTATCAGGCAACTGTAACCTGCAACTGTGGTAACACATTCGTAACAGGATCTACAAAACAGGACATCCACGTAGAAATCTGCTCTAAATGTCATCCATTCTATACAGGTCAGCAGAAAGCAGCTCAGGCTCGTGGACGTATCGATAAGTTTAATAAGAAATACGGCCTGAACAAATAATCAGAATATAGTAAGAATTGAGAAGGTTGAGGTTGGGAAATCTCAGCCTTTCTTGTTTCTTTGGGAGAAATATAATGAAATCATCGAACATCGGCGGTCAGGCTGTAATGGAAGGCATTATGATGCGCCATAAGGATAAATATTCCATTGCTGTCCGAAGACCGGACAATGAGATTGAATTAAAAATAGAAGATTACAAATGTGTATTCGGAAATGCAAAATTTCTCAAATATCCACTGATCCGAGGTGTGGTAAGCTTCGTGGATTCTCTGGTGGTCGGCACAAAATGTCTGATGTATTCAGCGGAGATCGCAGGGGACGAGGAGGACGAAGAGGATAAGCAGAAGAATGCTGCTCTTTCAGAAGAGGAGCTTGCTGCAAAAAAGGCAAAAGAAGATAAGCAGTTCAAATGGCTGTTATATGTGACAGTTGCTGTCTCAATCGTGGTATCAGTTGCCGCCTTTATGTTGCTGCCATACGCCCTTGCAAGTCTTTGCAGAAGGGTTGGCGCTTCGGAATTTGCAGTTACAATAGTTGAGGCATTTGTAAAGCTTGCATTGTTTATGGGATATATGCTTCTGATTTCCAGAATGAAGGATATTCAGAGAACATTTATGTATCATGGAGCAGAGCATAAGTGCATTAACTGTGTGGAACATGGACTGCCACTTACGGTGGATAATGTTCTTGCAAGCTCCAGACTGCATAAGAGATGTGGAACCAGTTTTCTGTTTCTGGTTATGCTGGTCAGCATTTTTCTGCATTTTATTTTTGTATTGGTTCCATTTTACTGGGTGAGACTGTTTGGAAGACTTCTTATGGTGCCGGTTGTAGCAGGAATATCTTTTGAGATTATTCAGTGGGCTGGAAGATCAGACAGCAAACTTGCTGACTTTTTCAGTAAACCGGGTCTGGCAATGCAGAAACTTACAACTAAGGAACCGACAGCAGATATGGCAGAGGTTGCAATCAGGGCTGTAGAGGCGGTTTTTGACTGGAAAGCATATCTGAAGGAAGAATTTGGAGTTGAAGCAGAACAATGAACGGAGAAACTCTGACAGGATTATTAAAAAAAGGACAGATGATCCTTGCACAGGCGGGGATTAAGGAAGCCGGGCTGGATGCCTGGCTTCTCCTGGAATATGTCACAGGAAAAAGCCGGGCGTATTATTTTGCATACGGAGAAGAAAGTGTCACAGAAAGTGTTGCTGAAAGATATCTGGAACTGATCAGCAGACGTGCGGGACACATACCGCTGCAGCATCTGACGCATCAGGCTTTTTTTATGGGGCATGAATTTTATGTGGATAAGAATGTACTGGTACCCAGACAGGATACGGAAACACTTGTGGAGTCCGCTCTTGAATGCATGAAAGCTGTGAAAAATCCATATATTCTTGATATGTGTACAGGATCCGGCTGTATTCTTATCAGTATTCTGAAGGAGAGAGCTGATGCACACGGAACAGGCGTGGATCTGTCAGATGAGGCACTGAAAGTGGCTGTGCGGAATGCACGGACACTGGAAGTGGCAGAGCATGCGGAATTCGTACAGAGTAATCTGTTTTCTGAAATGCAGAACATTGTGTACGGAACAGAGTATATGAAAAGGACTGCTGTAAAAGATACTGTAAAAATGACAGAATGCGAAAATAGTAATAGAAATTATAGCAGAGCTTATGATATGATTATATCAAATCCGCCATATATTCCTACGGCGGAAATTGAAGATCTTATGGATGAAGTAAAATTGCATGATCCGCGTATGGCGCTGGATGGTATGGAAGATGGACTTTATTTTTACAGGGCTATCACGAAACAGGCACAGGATCATCTTGTTCCGGGTGGCTGGCTTTTATATGAAATCGGATGCAGCCAGGGAGAAGATGTGGCAGCTCTTTTGCGGAAATATAAATTTGAAGATATTGAGATAAGGCAGGATCTGGCCGGGTTAGACCGGGTGGTTCTGGGGCGAAAGAAATTACAGGAGGATAAATATGTTTGATAAATTAGACGATCTGCTCATTCGTTTTGAAGAGGTGCTTAATGAGCTTGGAGAGCCGGGAGTTACCGATAATCAGGAACATTTTCAGAAGCTGATGAAAGAGCAGAGCGATCTGCAGCCGATAGTAGATGCTTACCGGGAGTATAAGAAAAACAAAGAAACGATACAGGACAGTCTTTCCATGCTTGAGGAAGAGAAAGATGAAGATATGCGGGAAATGCTGAAGGAAGAACTGTCTGAGGCAAAGAAGAATGTAGAGGAACTGGAGCATGAACTTAAGATCCTTCTTCTTCCGAAAGATCCTAATGATAACAAGAACGTTATTGTGGAGATTCGTGCAGGTGCAGGTGGGGATGAAGCTGCCCTTTTTGCAGCAGAGATTTACCGTATGTATGTGAAATATGCAGAATCCCGCCGCTGGAAAACAGAAATGATGAGTCTCAATGAGAACGGAATCGGCGGATTTAAGGAAGTAACATTTATGATCACAGGTGCAGGTGCTTATTCCAGACTGAAATATGAAAGTGGTGTACATCGTGTACAGCGAGTTCCGGAAACAGAATCCGGCGGACGTATCCATACCTCTACCTGTACAGTTGCTATTATGCCGGAAGCAGAGGAAATCGATTTCCATCTGGATATGAATGACTGTAAATTCGATGTGTTCCGTGCATCCGGAAACGGTGGACAGTGTGTCAATACAACAGACTCTGCTGTGCGACTGACACATATTCCTACCGGAATCGTAATTTCCTGCCAGGATGAGAAGTCACAGCTTAAGAATAAAGATAAAGCACTGAAAGTTCTTCGCTCCCGTCTGTATGAGATGGAGCTTGCCAAACAGCATGATGCTGAGGCTGAGGCAAGAAGAAGCCAGATTGGAACAGGTGACCGTTCAGAGAAGATCAGAACTTATAATTTTCCACAGGGCCGTGTGACAGACCACAGAATCAAACTGACACTGCACAGACTGGAGAATGTTCTGAACGGGGATCTGGATGAGATCATTGACAGTCTGATCGCAGCAGATCAGGCAGCAAAATTAAGTAATCTTCAGGATGCGGAATAGAATATTGCGGAGAGGGTATGTGACAGAAGATGACTGAAAAAGTATTGATATGAGAGAAGAATGTCAGGAGGAAAATATTTATGCAGAAAACAGCACTTGTAATTATGGCGGCAGGAATCGGAAGTCGTTTTGGAAAAGGAATCAAGCAGCTTGCACCGGTGGGAACATGTGGAGAGATTATTATGGATTATTCCATCCACGATGCGCTGGAAGCCGGATTTAACAAAGTAGTGTTTATTATCCGTAAAGATCTGGAAGAAGAGTTTCGCAGAGTGATCGGCGAGCGTATTGAGAAAATTACGGAAGTAGAATATGTATTCCAGGAGCTTGATGATCTGCCGGAGGGATTTACGAAACCGGCTGACCGCACGAAACCCTGGGGAACCGGACAGGCTGTACTTGCTGCAAAGAAGGTTATCAAGACTCCCTTTATTGTAATCAATGCGGACGATTACTATGGCAGGGAAGGATTCAAGGCTGTTCATGAGTATCTGATGAATGGTGGCAAGTCCTGCATGGCAGGCTTTGTGCTGAGTAACACTCTGTCTGATAACGGCGGTGTGACTCGTGGTATCTGCAAGATGGATGAGAATGGAAACTTGACTGAGATTGTAGAAACTAAGAATATCGTGAAGACTGCAGATGGCGCAGAAGCAGACGGAGTGACTGTTGATGTGAATTCTCTGGTTTCTATGAACATGTGGGGGCTGACACCGGGATTCCTGGATGTGCTGGAGAACGGATTTAAGGAGTTCTTCGATAAAGAAGTACCGAGCAATCCGCTAAAGGCTGAGTATCTGATTCCTATCTTCATCGGTGAGTTGTTGGAGCAGGGAAAGATGTCAGTGAAGGTTCTGAAAACCAACGATACCTGGTACGGTATGACCTATCACGAAGATGTCGCATCTGTGAAAGACAGCTTCAGGAAGATGCAGGAGAATGGTGTGTACAAAGCTGACCTGTTCAGTGATCTATAAAAAATGCCCTGTGGCTAAGTGGGAAGATAGCGTTTGTTTTTTCTTTGATGATAGAGATATTGCAACTGCTATTACGGCTCGGCACATTCCAATTATCAGACATCTTCTACAACACAGTTGGTGGAGTGCTTGGAGGTATGTGCTACTGGGGAATAATAAAAATTAAGAAAAGTCTGTAAAAGAAAAAAACTTCATGGTGTACTGGGAGAGGTTAAACGGTATGTTTGGTTATACATGGGGCAGACACTATGAAATATCTTGATTTACGCTCTCTTTTGATCCACTTTTACATTGAATATTGTCTCATTATCATTTCCATAATCAGCTGTCAAGGCATCATTTCGTTTGATAGAAAACAGCCTTGACTTGTGAAAAATCTATACTCAAGGAGGACTCCCAAATGACAAATCTAAATTCCCTTTTCCTGTCCCAGGCCTACAAGGACTGCTGGGACGATTATAACAGATCTTTAAAACTCCGCAGCTTCCCACGTTGGGACTACGTGATTCTGACTGCTTCCAATGAACAGCAGGCAGAAGGCTTCCGTAAACAGATTGCGGACAGGCAGAATTTCCTGCCGAGAGGCACGAAGTTTATTGCCATCCCGGACCGTGATGGCAGGCGTGTCGGATCCGGCGGGGCTACGCTGGAGGTTCTGAGATATCTTCATGAACAGGAAGGATCTTTTGACAGCCTTCGTGTGCTGGTGATTCATTCAGGCGGGGACAGTAAGCGTGTTCCTCAGTATTCTGCGCTGGGTAAGCTTTTTTCGCCGGTGCCTCATGAATTACCCAATGGACGTAGTTCCACTTTATTTGATGAATTCATGATATGCATGAGTTCTGTTCCTTCGCGGATTCGTGAAGGGATGGTGTTGCTGTCGGGAGATGTACTGCTTTTATTTAATCCTCTTCAGATTGACTACAACAATGTGGGTGCAGCTGCCATATCCTTTAAGGAAAACGTAGAGACCGGCAAGAACCATGGTGTTTATCTGAATGGACCGGACGGAAATGTGAAATGCTGTCTGCAGAAGAAATCTGTGGAGGTCCTGCGGGAAACAGGAGCAGTCAATGAATCCGGTTGTGTGGATATTGATACCGGGGCACTGATCTTTAGTACTGACATTATGAAATCTTTATATTCACTGATTGAAACAGACGCGGACTATGACAGAAATGTCAATGAGAGAACGCGTCTTTCTCTTTACGCTGATTTTCTTTATCCTCTGGCTTCGGATTCTACGCTGGAGGATTTTTACAGGGAGAAGCCGGAGGGTGAATTCTGTCCAGAACTGACGGCTGCCAGAACCCGTGTGTGGGAGGTGCTGCGTCCCTACAGGATGAAGCTTTTGCGTCTGGCACCTGCGAAGTTTATTCATTTTGGAACGACCAGGGAGATACTGGAGCTGATGAACGGAGGTGTGGATGAGTACCATTATCTGGGATGGAGCCGGAAAGTGGGCAGCAGTATCCGTAGTGATGTGTCTGGCTATAACAGTGTACTGAGCAGCAAGGCATCTGTTGGGAAGGACTGTTATCTGGAGGTTTCTTATGTGCATGGAAATTCCAGGATTGGCAGCCACAGTGTGCTCTCTTACATAGATGTGCAGGATCAGGTTATTCCTGATAATGTTGTTCTCCATGGGCTGAAGCAGAGAAACGGAAAATTTATTGTCCGTATTTTTGGCGTAAATGATAATCCTAAGGAGAACCGACTGTTTGGCAGGGATCTGGATGAACTGGAAGATACACTTGGAGTGAGATTCTGGGAGGAGAACGGACAGGCACATACCTTGTGGTCTGCTGCGCTGTATCAGGAGTCAGATACAATCCGGGAGGCAGTAGATGCGGCACTGGAACTTTATGAGATTGTCACAGGAGGGAAAGATTTTGACAGATCTTTATGGACTGCAGCTTCCCACAAGTCTCTCTGCGCCGGATTTAATGAGGCGGATCCGGATGCTATCATAGCGTGGAATAAGCGGATGGCAGATCTGGTAACTATGGACGGGATTGCAAAGGCAATCAGGGATCAGGTTCCTGCAGGGAGTATAAGAAAGCTGCAGTCTCTGACAAAGATTCAGAAGGAATGGCTGAGAAAGCGTCTGAGAAAAGCAGATTTCGGTGAAAAAATGCGTCTGCATTATTATCTGGGAGTGATCCTTGAGGATGAGGATGAGGTGCAGGAATGTTTCCGCATTATTCAGTCAGAGGTTCTGGAAGCGACGATCAAAAGCCTTGCTTATAATGAACAGGCAAGGATTGTCACAGATCATCATACAGTCAGACTGCCGCTCCGTGTGAACTGGGGAGGTGGCTGGAGTGATACACCGCCCTATTGTAATGAAAAGGGCGGGACTGTATTAAATGCCGCTATTCTTTTGAACGGGGAGAAGCCGGTAGAGGTGACATTGGAGAGGATTCCTGAGCAGAAGGTTGTTTTTGACAGCCGGGATATGGATGTTCATGGAGAGTTTGACACGATTGAGCCTTTGCAGGCTACAGGTGACCCTTATGATCCTTTTGCCCTGCAGAAGGCTTGTCTTCTTGCCTGTGGGATCATTCCCAGGGAAGGACATACTCTGGGTGAAATACTGGAACGCCTTGGCAGTGGTTTTGTTATGCATTCTGAGGTAACAAATGTTCCCAAAGGTTCCGGTCTTGGCACCTCATCTATTCTTTCGGCAGCCTGTGTGAAGGCAGTGTTTGAATTTATGGGAATCGCATATACAGAAGAAGATTTATATGCCCATGTACTGGCAATGGAGCAGATCATGTCTACAGGAGGCGGATGGCAGGATCAGGTCGGAGGTATTACATCTGATCTTAAATATATAACCTCCATGCCTGGGCTTCAACAGCAGCTTCAGGTAGCACACATAGAGCTTTCACCGCAGACAAAGAAGGAACTGGATGAGAGATTTGTCCTGATCTATACAGGGCAGAGGCGTCTGGCGAGAAATCTTCTCCGTGATGTGGTGGGACGCTATGTGGGCAATGAACCGGACAGTCTGTTTGCGTTGGAGGAGATCCAGAAAACAGCAGTACTGATAGATTGCTGCACAATCATACTTATTCCTGTATCTCTCAAATGCGGAGATACAGGAGTAATTTACAGGCTCTCTTTCTTGTCCATCCGGCAGCGTTTATCCAGGTGGCGGTTGATCAGAAGCAGGAATACAATTGTTGAGAGGACAGAAGAGATTCCGTCAGCAACAGGTTCTGCGAAAAAAGCCGCTTTTGCACCAAAGAAAGAAGGCAGGACAGCTGCACTGATCACAAAAAGAGATTTTCTGGTAACGGAGAGTGCAAGTCCTGTCTTTGGACATTCCAGGGCAGTCAGCCCGTCTACAAAGACATACTGGAAGCTTAGCGGAATGATCATCAGTGTATAGGTACGGATGACCCAGACAGAGAATCTGATATACTGTGGATCAGTGGTAAACAGAAGAACAAAGTACCGGGGAATAAACCGGGAGAGAAGGAACATGATGGTGGTAAAGATAAGCATTACTCCCAGAATGTTCCTTTCTGCGTCCTTGACCCTGTTTACGCATCTGGCACCGTAATTGTAGCTCAGGATTGCCTGTGTACCTCCGCTGATCCCGATCATAGGTGAGGTGATCAGAAGCAGATAGCTTTGAGCAATGGTGGCACAGGTGATCAGCATATCGCCCTGGGAAGCACCACCATATTTCTGGAGCACTGTATTCATAAAGATCAGGATCAGGCTGTCTGTGGCCAGGATCAGAAAAGGAGAAAATCCCAGGGAAAGGATTTTCCTTATGACTTTTAAGTTGTACTGTCCGAAGGTAATCTTTACAGGAACCTTTTTTCCCAATAAGAAGGTCATTGCAAAGATGCAGGAGAGTATCTGCGAAATAACGGTTGCAATGGCAGCACCGGAAATTCCCATATGAAAACCAAAAATAAAAATCGGGTCTGACAGGATGTTACATCCTGCGCCGATCAGTACGGTAAACATTCCCACAAGGGGGAATCCCTGACAGTTGATAAAGTAATTAAGCCCTGTAGCCATCAGTGCGAAAAAGGTACCTGTTGTATAAATAGTCAGGTAGGTATTGGCAAAGGGGAAAGTAGCCCCACTTGCGCCAAACAACATAAGCAGCTTATCTTTTAGCAGAAGAAAGCTGACAGTCAGCAGAACAGAAAAAACACTGAGCATCAGAAAAGAATTTGCCAGTACCTGTTCTGCTTTTTTGTGATTCTTTTCGCCCATTCGGATTCCCATGGTAATGGAACCTCCGATTCCTACCAGGGTGCCAAAAGAAGTGAGAAGTGTAACGATAGGACCGCATATGCCTGCACCTGCAAGAGCCAGTGCGCCATTTTCGGAAATATGTCCGATATACATCCTGTCAATAATACTGTAAAGTACATTGACAAATTGCGCGGTCATAGAAGGGATGGCAAGCTGGAGCACCAGAGTGCGTACGGGTGCCTTGCCAAGATTTGCTGTTGTGTTCATTTTAATTTTCCTCATCCATTCGACAGGGACTGCCGCACTTGCATGTGCAGCAGCCCCTGTATATTAATCATTGTCAATTTTAACAGATATGGACAGAAAAAGCTATGATTTTTGAGATATTGTCCTTGTAAAAGATATTGAGAATAGCCTCTCGGGGTCAGACCCCATGAAATCAGGCTCTCGGGGTCAGACCCCATGAAGAAGAAATGATTTTTCTCTAAAGAAACTATAAACGAAAACGAGAGCATAGGCTACTGGCGCTGCTCTAATAATTACATAAAATTTTGTGGAAGGCACATTGGGCGCTACAAGGTATGGAAAGGAGAATTATGAAAACAACATTACTTATCATGGCAGCTGGTATTGGCAGCCGCTTCGGAACAGGAATCAAGCAGTTAGAGCCGGTGGATGATGCGGGGCATATTATCATGGATTATTCCATCCATGATGCGCTTGAAGCTGGCTTTAACCATGTGGTATTTATCATCCGTAAGGATATCGAGCAGGAGTTCAAAGAGGTTATCGGTGAGCGTATCAAAGCTATCTGCGCTGCCCATGATGTGACGGTGGATTATGCTTTCCAGGACATTAACGATATTCCGGGGACTCTGCCGGAAGGCCGTACAAAGCCGTGGGGAACTGGTCAGGCCGTGCTTGCAGCGAAGAAGGTCATCAAGACCCCGTTCATCGTCATCAATGCAGATGATTACTATGGCAAAGAAGGTTTCAAGGCTGTTCATGAGTATCTGGTGAATGGCGGCAAGTCCTGTATGGCAGGTTTTGTGCTGAAGAACACGCTGTCTGATAACGGTGGTGTGACTCGCGGTATCTGCAAGATGGATGAGGATTACAACCTGACCGAGGTCGTGGAAACGAAGAACATTGTAAAGACCGCAGCTGGAGCAGAGGCAGAAGGAATGGCTGTTGATGTTGATTCTCTGGTTTCCATGAATATGTGGGGCTTAACTCCTGATTTCCTTACAACGCTGGAAGAGGGATTCAAAGAATTCTTCGAGAAGGAAGTGCCGGGTAATCCACTAAAGGCAGAATATCTGATTCCTATCTTCATCGGTGAACTGCTGGAGCATGGGAAGATATCTGTGAAGGTTCTGAAAACAAATGATACATGGTATGGCATGGCAGATTATCTGGCGGAGCCGCATGAGGAATATATCTGCTTTTCTAATTATCCTATTGGAGATAAAATTGCAGATTTTGTAGTGCTGACATCAAGATCAAAAATGAAAGTCTGCATTGTAGAAGTCAAAGGTGCAGATTTTAAAATTGTTAAGGCCAATCACTATCAGGGTTTAAATGTACATATGAATGATGCAATTACACAATTAAAAAATCATATGGAATACATAAACAGAAATTACAGTTCATTCAGAACCCAGATACATGAAGATAAGGATAAAGCAATCAATGAGGAATATAGTGGAAATTATTTAGTGGGTCCTCGAAAAACCCTATTGGTTGACCCACAGAAGGATATAGATGTTAAATATATAGCTATAGGTGGAGTTGAAAGAGAAGACAAGTCAATTGAAGAAAGCCACGAAATTGTAAAATGTAAACCAGCAGATAATTTAGAGATAGCTTCGTGGAATTCTTTTGTGCGTAAGTTGGATGAATATCATGGACATCATCCTGTTCAATAAAAAACGCTGGACAGATTACCGGAAATCATCTAAGGAAAAAATCTCATTGTAACAGGCACGCATCAAATCCACAAATCTGGATTACCTGAATAAACTGACCAAGAGAAAGTAAAATATGTGCGGATACAGTCCTTGTAATAGGGGTGTATTGATGTTAAGATGGTAGTATAGAAGATGTGGATAAGCTGAGAAAAGAAGGTGTTACCAATGAATGAGGAAGAAAGATTTGACGGAAGCATCTCTGCAAGAGGCGCAAGAAAAGCAGCAGATTTCGTGAAA
>OHVY01000396.1_pt1 | contig 12762 bp, 12 predicted proteins | sample 1579641 | NCBI WGS metagenome assembly OHVY01 (sample SAMEA3882536, study PRJEB24775) | human gut metagenome | biome: human-associated habitat; feature: intestine environment; material: feces | place: Netherlands | collected 2009/2010
GTATATCTTCGGCTATGCGTCGTGCACAGGAACTGTTTGTTCTTATGTTCTCGCTCCGTGGTATGCCGTTTGTTGATCTTGCTTATCTGCGCAAGAGTGATTTGCGTGATAATGTAATCACGTATCGTCGGCGTAAAACAGGCCGTCCCCTGTCGGTGACGTTGACTCCGGAAGCAATGATTCTGGTAAAGAAATACATGAACCGTGATTCTTCTTCTCCTTATCTCTTTCCATTTTTGGAAAGCCGTGAAGGAACGAAAGAGGCGTATCGTGAATATCAGTTAGCGTTGCGCAGCTTTAATCAACAACTAATGTTGTTGGGAGAGTTATTAGGATTGGGTGATAAATTAAGCTCATACACTGCCCGTCATACTTGGGCTACGACGGCTTATTATTGCGAAATTCATCCGGGTATTATTTCCGAAGCTATGGGACATTCGTCCATTACAGTGACCGAGACGTATCTCAAACCTTTCCGGAGTAAGAAAATTGATGAAGCAAATAAACAGGTTCTTGATTTTGTGAAGCGTTCAATCTTAGCGCCTTTTTTGATGATCTTTTTCATTTCTTTTTCGATTGCATCCAGGTCATCACGGGAGAATGGAGGGCAGTCGAAATCATAGTAGAATCCTGTATCAATAGAAGGTCCGATAGCAACCTTTGCATCCGGGAATAAGGTCTGTACTGCCTGGGCAAGTACGTGGGATGCTGTATGGCGGAGAACTGCAAGTCCTTTTTCATCTTTTGCTGTCAGGATGTTTAATTCGCAGTCACTGTCAATAACTGTTCTCAGGTCTACAACTTCTCCGTTTACTTCTCCTGCACAGGCAGCACGTGCAAGTCCCTCGCTGATGTCGTAAGCAATGTCGATTACGGATTTTGCTTCAGCGTATTCTTTTTTTGAGCCGTCTTTTAATGTTACGATCATGATGATTATCTCCTTTACGTTAGTATGGATTTGTTATAGTTGCTGTTCACTGTTGATATCCCGCGGAGCGTGTTGTTGAGAACGGAGTGAACAGTAACAGGTTTTTGTACTGCGAAGGGGTAAAAGAAAGAATAAAAAAATCCCCTACAGTACGGTTAAATACTGTAGGGGACGAGATAACATTACTCGCGGTTCCACCCCGGTTGTTCTGATACATTACTGATGGATAAATCATCTGATCAGAACCGCTTCATTCGATGGTAACGGAATCACCGGACTGTATTAAAGTCACTCAGAGGTGGTCTTCGGCTGGTTCGCGATGAAATGCTTGCACCGGTATACATTTCTCTCTGTAACGTTCCTCAGCGTACTCTTCTCTTCAACGTTTTAATCCTTCTTATCTTTTCTGCCGCCTATTATAAACTTGCAAAGTGGGTTTGTCAATCAGTAAAATGCAAAAAGTTGATTTACGAAAATAGAGATTAATGTTATACTGACGAAAGTGAAAAACAATAAAAACATGAAAGGAATCAGATAAATGAGCAGATGGGAAGAAAATATACGTAAAGTAATACCATATACACCAGGCGAGCAGCCCAATCAGCCGGATATGATCAAGCTGAATACCAACGAGAATCCGTATCCGCCGGCACCTGGAGTGGAGAAGGCGTTGAGGGAGATGGATACAGATACTATGAGACTTTATCCGGATCCTACAGCAGGAGAACTGGTACATGCCATTGCAAAGAATTACGGGCTGAAGGATGAACAGGTTTTTGTGGGAGTAGGTTCCGATGATGTGCTTGCCATGAGTTTCCTTACATTCTTTAATTCACAGAAGCCGGTTCTTTTTCCGGATATCACATATTCTTTTTATGATGTATGGGCAGACCTGTTTCGTATTCCATATGAGAGACCGGCACTGGATGAGAACTTTCATATAAGGACGGAAGATTATTTCAGAGAAAACGGAGGAATTGTATTCCCGAATCCGAATGCGCCGACAGGTGTGGAGATGCCGCTGGAGGAAGTGGAGGATATTATCCGCCATAATCCTGATGTGATTGTGATCGTGGACGAGGCTTATGTGGATTTTGGTAGTCAGTCGGCGCTTCCATTGATTGAAAAATATGACAACCTTCTGGTCGTACAGACATTTTCCAAGTCGCGTTCTATGGCTGGGATGAGAATTGGTTTTGCGTGTGGAAATGAGAAACTGATCAGATTCCTGAATGATGTGAAGTATTCTTTTAATTCTTATACTATGGACCGTACAGCGATTGCTGCAGGTGTGGCGGCAGTTGAAGATAAAGCATATTTTGATGAGACATGTAATAAAATCATAGAGACAAGAGAATGGACAAAGAAAGAATTGAAGGCACTGGGATTCTCTTTTCAGGATTCTATGTCTAACTTTATTTTTGCTACGCATAAAACCTGCCCTGCGAAAGAACTTTTTGAGGCATTGAGAGGGCAGCATATTTATGTTCGTTACTTCCAGGAGGACAGAATTGACAATTTCCTTCGTATCACAGTTGGAACAAAGGAAGAAATGCAGAAATTTATTGACTTTTTGAAAGATTATCTGAAGTAAGAGTTAGGAGGCTTTATGGAAGCGCTGGTACATTGGTTTTCACAGAATCTGTCACAATATATTTCACCTGAAGGGGCAGTTTTTATTATTTCAATGATTCCGCTTTTGGAACTCAGGGGAGGATTGCTTGCAGCATCCTTACTTAAGATATCGGCTGCAAAGGCAATTCCACTGTGTATTGTTGGAAATATTATTCCTATTCCGTTTATTCTGTTGTTTATCAGACAGATTTTCAAGGTTTTAAAAAAGACGAAACTCTTTCGGGGACTTGTTATGAAATTGGAAGACAGGGCAATGAGAAAAAGTGATCAGGTAAAGAAATATGAGTTCTGGGGGCTGATGTTGTTTGTGGGAATCCCGCTTCCGGGAACAGGGGCATGGACAGGTTCTCTGATTGCTTCTCTTCTGGAGATTGATATTAAGAAGTCTTCCCTGGCAATTTTTTGTGGGATTATCATGGCGACTGTGATTATGTATATTGTTTCTTATGGATTGGTGGGAAATCTGGTACATTAACCGGATCAGATAAGTTCCCTGCGGAGTAGTTATCCGCTTGACTATATTTGAACAGAAAACAGAAAAATAAGAGCAGTTCAGAGATGAAATATATTCAAAATTTTGGATAAACTCATTTCTGAACTGTTTTTGTATACCGGAAAATCAGCGGAGCAATTCTCATTATGTTATAGCTTCCGTTTTAACATATCTGCATTGGACGCAAATTTTAATGCGGTTTCTTTTGTGATTTTGTTCTGTTTATAAAGTTCCAGAAGGCTCTGATCCATGGAACGCATATGTTCATGCGCAGAAGAAGCGATAACTCCATCAATCTGATGAACTTTATTGTCCCGGATCATGTTTCGTATTGCCGGATTCAAACGCATAACTTCAAAGGCAGGGATAGTGTGCCCGTTTATATCAGGGATAAGCTGTTGGGAAATTACTGCCTGCAATACCATGGATAACTGAATGGAAATCTGCCTTTGCTGAGCCGGTTCAAATACATCTACAATGCGCCCGATAGTATTGGCGGCACCTGTGGTATGAAGACTGGACAGGATCAGATGGCCGGTTTCAGCGGCAGTCATGGCGGTTTGGATCGTTTCATAATCTCGCATTTCGCCAAGAAGGATCACATCCGGACTCTGTCTCAGAGTGGCTCGGAGGGACACCAGATAGCTTTCCGTATCTGTGCATATTTCACGCTGACTGACAATACATTTGTCATGTCTGTGCAGGTATTCCAAAGGGTCTTCCAGGGTGATGATGTGACCTTCCCGGGAATGATTGATACGGTCAACAATACATGCCATTGTTGTGGATTTACCACTTCCTGCAGGTCCTGTAACAAGTACCATTCCTTTGGTAAAATCAGAAACAGACATAACATCTTCCGGAATATTGAGAATTCCGGGATCGGGAAGTTCAAAAGCAATTACCCTGATAACTGCAGCAAGAGAACCTCTTTGGCGGTAGGTATTAACACGAAAACGGGAAAGTCCGGGGATGGAAAAAGAAAAGTCATCATCTCCGATTTCCAGAAAACGGTCAAAGTTACGGTTGTTGGACATCTGATAAATCTGCCGTAGCAGGATTTCTGTATCAGCAGGCATTAACCGTTCGCCATATATTGACAGTTTGCCGTTGATTTTAAAGGAAAGCGGACGACCGGCAATGATAAAAATATCGGATGCGTGATGTTCGGTTGCGAAGGATAAATATTCAGGTGTTATCTGTTCTGTCATTTTGAATCTCCTTTGTAAACAGGTTGTCTTGTGTCTGGATTCCAGGCAGCGGTGCTGATGGTTTTCCATGTGAGAATTTCCGGTATCAGGTCGGAAGAATATGGAATGTTTATTTCTACATATATTGCCTGTTCCTCAGCAAAATCTACAGTGAAGGATAAAATCTGTGTTTTGGGATCCCATCTGGCATCCGGATATTGTTGTGTGACAGACGACATCAGGGTATTATAAGTCTGTTGTTTTTGACAGTCCGTAAATGCCTGTTGAGCGTAGGCTGTCAGTTCCTGATATTTTGAGGAAGCAGCAGAGCAGGCGGTATAATAGGCGGTGGTCTGTTCAAGCGCAATCCGGCTGGTCTGCAGATCCTGTTCGGAAGTATTAAGAGTCAGCAACGCAAGGATGACCAGACAGAGTACGGAGAAAATCGTACACATGGATGGGATTCCCACAGAGAGGAACGAGGTTCTGTTTTTATTCATGGCTGACCGTCCTTTCTGATGTAAAAGGGAAGGTGACAGAAAGCTGATATAAATTGTCGTGCTGCGAGTTGTAAAAATTTATATCTGCAGTTTTTTCTGTCTCAGAAGCAGCCGGCTGTATGGTCATGGTATATTCAGCCGAATTTTCTGTACAGGGATTCCAACTGTCATCATAGTAATATTGCAGTAGAGCGCCGGAAGTTTTTGAGGGCTGTCCGAATATACTGATAAATGATGAAAGCTGACCGTTCCACCCTTCCAGAGTTTCGCCGGCAGAAGTGACCAGCTCCTGGATGTGATTAAGTTCTCTGGCTTCTTCTCGCTGCGTTTTTGCTGCTGCAAAGATTCTGACGCAGACAGTGCAGGTAAGTGCAAGGATGAGAATGGAAAGAATCATTTCTATTAAAAACAGGCTGGATTTTGAATGTGTGATTAATTTTTTCATGCTTGAAATCTCCTGTATGATGTCAGTATGTCAGAAACTGTTGTTGCCAAAACCAGAGTGCAGCAGCAGGCTGCTGGTATTACCGTCTGGATCTTTAAGGGTAATACGGTAGAATCCGTCTGTCTCCTGCTGAATCTGAAAATCACTGAGACTGGCAATATTTGTACCCATCTGTGCGGATGGTGTATTTCTGGCAGCAGTAAAAAGCTCTTTCAGGTGCTGCTCCTTCAGATAAATATAAGTAATATACTGTTGATCGTTTACTGTATCAGTCATACAGAGTGCCGGAGAACCATCTACAGTGTCTGTGAAAATGCTCTGCGAACTGTCATGCTGGTGAAATTTGACAGATATGTAGGAGGAAGCGGTATACAGGTTGTTGTTCTGCTGAGTTCCTTTTGTCGCTGTCCGGTAGGCCTGAGCTGAAAAAAGAAGCATCACGAGCAGAAAGATCAGGCCGAAATAGCCCACTGTGCGCACCGCTGCCCGAGGGGAGAAGTCCAAGCAGTACAACTGTGAAAAGTCTGCAAACGGAATGACTGCGGCTGCTGGAGCGATTCAAATTCATAGACTGCCTCCTTTTCCGGAAGAGAGAACCAGTACGCTGATGGAAGGAAGAAGATTGGAGCCGGACGGAACATATTCAACTACAAATTTATCTGTATCATAAGAAATATTGTAATCGTGCAGTAGCTCTTCCAGGCTCAGGGGATAATGACCTGTAAGAGCATAAGCTTGTATTGCGCTTTGCTCCAAAGCCTGTTGCAGGGAACTTTGTTCCCGGGAAATGGTTTCCCTGCCTGCACAGGAAATTCCCAGATAAAAGATCAGACAGAGAACAGCCGGTATAATAACAGGCAGAATGTTTCGCAATGTTCTTCTGAGACGTGTATGTCCTGTTTCAAATATATCCATATCCATTACCTCACATAACAATTTCTGAAAGAATTCCAAGCAAAGGCATCATAACAGAGAGAAGAACCAGTCCGACCAGGAGAGAAAAGATGATAACGATGGAAGGTTCTGCGATAGAAAGAATGTTTCCTGTTATTGTGAGCGCCATCTCACGATACCGGATGGCAAGTTTGCTCATGACTTCATCTGCTGTACCTGTACGTAATCCGACTGTGATCAGACGTGCATTCAGTCCTTCAAAGAGGCCTGACTCTGAAAGCGCATCTTCAAAAATGACACCATCTTCCAGAAGCTTCTGTGCTTTTTTGGCTTTTTCTCTGATATTCTGATGTGAAAGAAGCTTCTGTGCCATTTCCAGTGTGACAACATGATCCAGACCACTGTGGATTCCCATGGCAATTGCCTGAGTCAGACGTGCATAGTCAGCGGAAATGGGAATGTCCTTTATGCAGGGTAATCTGCCTGAGAGCCGGCGCAGATAAAAGCGTCCTTTTTCTGTAAAGAAAAGGGCAGAAAATCCGGCGGTGATTATAAGAATCAAAATAAGTAAAACAGCAGAATAACGGCTGATAACATTTCCGGCGTTTAAGAGTCCGTTGGAAAAGTGATTCATTTCCAGACCCATCTGCCGGAAAACCTGTTGAAAGACAGGAAGGACTTTTACCAGAAGAATGATGATGACTGTTCCCATCATAGCAAGCATAATCAGCGGATATGTGATCGCACTGCGAATATTTTCAGATATTTCTATTTCCTGATCATAATGTTCGGACAAACTTTTTAAAACTTCATCCAGACATCCGGTTTCCTCTCCGATATCTATATAGGAAATCATAGATTCCGGAAAGTATCCGGAATTTTTTAATGTCTGTGAAAAGGAGCCGTTCTGCTCAAAATCTGTCAGTAAAAGCTGAAAGAAATCTTTTCCGCGTTGTGTGCGGCTGTCATCCAGCATTAGTTCAAGCCCCTCGGCACAGGAAATGCCGGAGTGAAGAAGAATAGAAAACTGTTCACAGAAGTGAAAAAGTTCTTCATTGGTCAGTTTGTTTTTTTGACGCATAAATTGCCTCCTGAAGGTTTGGGTCAGGTCAGGGCCAGATATTCAGCTCCTGATCTGATATCCGTGAGTTGCTATGGTTAACGTGTGAACTGTACGCTGTAATTGTCATCGTCCCCTATGTATTGCTGAATGTTTTCTTTATCCTTGCTGTTGGAATCAAAAGTGGGATCCATACGTGACCAGGATTCGCCACTGAATTCTACTGCTTTGTCAACCCAGCCTTTTGAACGGATATAAACGCTGATCCAGGCGTGTTTTACTGTGCCTGCATATCCGATCTGCAGCTTACAGGGAATATCCCTCGCACGAAGCATGGCAGTGGTGAGAGCTGCATAGTCAAAACAGATTCCTTTCCCTGATTTCAGTGTCGAATCCACGTCCGGAATATAACCGGAGTCTACAGTATCTGCCAGATCATAATCATAGGTAAGATTCTGGACTACATAATTGTAAACAGCCTGAAGGGCATCCACATCGGAGGCATCTTCAGAGATGATAGAAAGTGCCAGTTTGCTGGAAGCGGAGTCGGGTGTAAAGTTGACATACTGGTTTGGATAAAGAAAAGGCAGGAATTCATTTTCTAAGCTGACTTCCAGAGTATCTGCAAATAATGCTGCATATCGGGAGCCGTCAATCTGTTGATAACAGCATATCTGATAAGTGCCACTTCCGCTGGAAAAAGGAATGACTGCGCTTTTCCCGGGACTGACAAAATATGAATAGACCGCTTCATTTTCGCTGGTGAGCTGGACATTCATCTTCTGACTGTCAGAATCAGAAATTGCGGTGAGGTATCCCTGATCTGCATTGGAAATATCCAATGTCAACGGGGATGCTCCTAATGTTTTCTTTCCAGGTGCTTCCGGTACAAGAACCTGAAGCGGGGAATAAACAGGCGGTTCTTCTTTTTGGCCGGAAGAAGTGCCGCAACCGGTCAGAAGAAATAGAATCAGTATGAATGCAATAAAGGGGCAGATATGAAAAATCCGCATGTGTATTTTCCTCACTGTTTATTTTAATTTGATATCTTTGGACTATTCAGCAGATTTGCTGTGTAAATCGTGATTACGTCATGTTTGATCCGGATATCACATAAATATCGTTACTGGTTATGCTACTGTTCACTCTGTTTTCGGTAACGTAGCTAAAATTCATTCCAGATTACGTGTGGCAATGGAATTTTAGCTTGTACGTCTCGGGATAGTGATATGTGAGCAGTAACCAGGTTACTACTCACAGTATATCAGATTTTACGTGAAAATTGTACAAAATTTAATATTTATGTTAAAATTCGGGTTAGGAATATTGACAAAATGAAGAAAAAAAGTATATACTTACAATAAAGGCAAACCTGTTGAAAGGCAGGGACGCAAAGCCAGAAGGGACTAAAGTCAGAAAGCTTGACCATGTCAGCCGGTTGCCACTGTTTCCATATCATCATAATATATGGAAAAGATGTTTGAACAGAAGAGATTCCGATACCTTTTATACTATATAGATGTGTGATTTTAAAAAAATATAGTAGGGACACTGGCAGATTTTGGCAAGTGTCCTTTTTGTATGCAAAAATGGGTAACAAAACTAGCAGGGACAGGTTTTCTGTATACAGATAAAAGCAGGATGAAGAAGGCATAAGACGGAGAGAGGATTTTTATAAAATGAAAAATTATGAAGACAAAATATATTCTTTAGGTGAGACTGTAACGGGGCAGACACAGGCCATGTCACAGGCCGTACAGAAAACACTGGAAAATAATGGCGGGGTAGGTATAATGACAGGATCTTATGACCAAAACCTGTCTATTTTGTCTGTGAATAATCTGCTGTTGCATAGTACAGGATATACATTCGATACTTTCATGGAACAGACAAAAGGCTCATTGAGAAACTTCTTTTATGACGAGGAAGATATACTGGAGCGAGACCGTTTTTTGCAGCTTCACGGAACAGGGGAAGCACAGATCCTTGCAGCAGACGGTACAGTGAAAAATGTACGGCTTTGTAAAGAGGATGCGACAGATGAGGCGGGCAGACAGATCTGGGTTATGTCCGTACAGGTCAACTGGGATCATGTAAATTTGGCACTGCTCAATGAGGCTATCTATTCCGGCTTCTGGTATTTTGACTGTGACGAAAACAGTGAGATTGTGAATGCAAACTGGAGTCATGAATTCCGAAAAATGCTTGGCTATCATGACACTCTGGACTTTCCGAATAAACTGGAATCCTGGTCAGATCTTCTGCATCCACAGGATAAAGAAAGAGTAATGGTGCAGCTTCAGGCGGCAATTAAGGATAAGACGAACCAGATAAAATACCAGGTAGAGTATCGTATGAGAATGAAGGATAATCAATACCAGTGGTTTCGGGCATCGGCAGAAGTAATACGCCGTCTGGATGGTTCTGCCAGCAGGATTGCCGGGATTTTTATTAACATTGATGGGGAGAAAAAAGAAATCATGCAGGCACAAAAATCTGCTGCTTTCCACCGGGCTTTTACGAAAGCAGATTTGTGCGAGTATTATGTGAATCTGGAAGCGAATACTTTTGATACCTTTAAGGTTGAACCGTCCCTGATGACCGTCTTTGAACAGAGTCATACGTGGGATGAATTGATCCGGCATTTTGTGGATTCCTATGTTGTGGAGACAGATAAGAAGGCGGTATCCTCTTTTTACGACCGTGGTTATATTGCAGAAAGGCTGAAGGGTCTGGAAACCGAATTGGCTTTAGAGTGCCGTATCACTCTGAATGGAGAAGAACGATGGGTCCGCAATGTGGTCATACGTGGCGAAATAGAGGATTCAGAATATGCCATGATCTTTCTGCGTGATATCACAGAGGCAAAGGTAGAGAGCGCACGGCATCTGCAGATGGCAGCGGATAATGCTTCCATGGAGCAGCTGATTCAGAGTATTGTGCGTCTGGTTGACCGCTTTGTTGTCTGTGATCTGGAAAATGACAGATATGAATTCTACAATCTGAATGGACAGATGATATATAAACCTCTGGGATTTTATCATGATTTTCAGATGCAGGTTCTTGAAAAATATAAGACACTGGAACCATTGGAAGCTATAGATATCCTGATAGCCCCGGATAATATTCGGAAAAAACTGAAAAGTGAAAATGATATTTATAAGTTTGAGTATTGCAGCCTGGATGAAAAGACTTATAAAATCGCTTCTTATATTCCCTTGGAATGGAAGAATGGAAAGCTGGAAAAGGTATTGCTGGCATCCATGGATGTGACACAGGAGAAGAAAGCAGAGATTGAATCCCGTCAGGCACTGAAAGAGGCTTACCGGTCCGCAGAAAATGCAAATCGTGCGAAAACAGAATTCCTTTCCAATATGTCCCATGATATCCGGACACCAATGAATGCGATTGTGGGTCTGACGGCAATCGCAGGAGCAAATATTGAGAGCCAGGACAGAGTCATTGAATGCCTCAGCAAGATCACAGAATCAAGCCGCCATCTGCTGGGGCTGATCAATGAAGTATTGGATATGGCACGTATTGAAAGTGGAAAAATGACACTGGCACAGGAAGATTTCAATCTGTCAGAGCTGGTAGATAATCTTATTACACTTACGAAACCGGTGCTTGATGAACATAAACATAATTTTGATATACACATCAATCATATTGAACATGAGGCTGTCTGTGGTGACAGCTTGAGGATTCAGCAGGTATTTGTGAATCTGATGAGTAATGCGATCAAGTATACACCGGATGGTGGAAATATTACTTTTTCGATAGAGGAAAAACCCAATGGATTTTCAGAACTTGGATGCTATGAATTTACGATTGAGGATAATGGGATCGGTATGTCACCGGAATTCCAGAAAATCATGTTTGATCCTTTCAGCCGTGCAGATGACCACCGGACAACCAGAGTTCAGGGAACCGGTCTTGGAATGGCAATCAGCAGAAATATTGTGAACCTGATGAATGGCACTATTAAAGTGGACAGTACCTTGCACAAGGGAACTAAAATCACAGTAACAATTTATCTGGAGCTTCAGGAAAAAGAAAAAGAACAGGACAAAAATCTGATGAATCTGCCGGTTCTGGTAGTGGATGATGATAAGACATGCTGTGAAAGTACAGTTGCCACACTGAAGGAAATCGGTATTATGGGTGAATGGGTTCTCTCTGGCAGGGAAGCGGTTGAGCGCTGTTATGCACGGCATGAGTTGAAAGATGATTACTTTGCTGTTATTTTAGACTGGAAGATGCCGAATATGGATGGTATAGAGACTGCCAGACAGATCCGGAAACGGATTGGGAAAGAGATTACCATCATTGTACTGACATCCTATGAATTCAGCGAAATTGAAGAAGAAGCAAAGGCTGCAGGTGTAGATGCTTTTATTGCAAAACCGCTGTTCCGTTCCCGGCTGACGGCTACACTGCGGCAGTTTACTTCAGGAAGAAAAGAAAAAACAGCAAGAAATTATCTGGAGAAGCTGTCAGAATCAGACTACACGGGAAAAAGGATTCTGCTGGTTGAGGATAATGAGTTGAACAGAGAAATTGCTGGTGAAATTTTGCAGATGACAGGGGCAGAAGTGGAAACAGCAGAAAATGGAAAAATCGCAGTTGAAAAAGTGGAAGCTTCTCCGAAAGGTTCGTATGATCTTATTTTTATGGATATCCAAATGCCTGTCATGAATGGTTATGAGGCAACTGCAGCAATCAGGAGCCTTCCGGGTGAAAAGGGAAAACTGCCTATTGTTGCCATGACTGCCAATGCTTTTGCAGAAGATGTACAGTTGGCCAAAAATACAGGCATGAATGGACATATCGCGAAACCGCTGGATATGAATAAGCTGAATGATGTTCTGGAAAACTGGCTGTAATTGCCTTCCTGGATGCATGGGAAAAGCAGCTAGAAAACATAGAGAGGGTTTTGTTATGACAGAAACTAAATATATATATTTCCGAAGCAACCGCAGTCCATGGCAGTTTTGGCTTTCATAGCCGTGCTGATCATTTTGCTTCTTGTCCTGATTGTAATGGTACATATGAGAAACAGAAAATTAAAAAGTATACTGGAAGAACAGATGGCAGAAAGACAACTTCTGGATATAAAATCAATCCCTATAGAAGGAGAATAAGGCAATGTCAAAAGATGAATATTTAATTACAGATGCGCCTCTTAAAGCGCTGACTGTTTTTGCAATGCCTATGATTCTAGGCAGTTTTTTTCAACAAGTATATAATATGGCGGATTCTATTATTGTTGGTCAGTTTGTTGGCTCATCTGCGCTTGCTGCAGTTGGTGCCTGCGCCGCACTTACGAATGTATTCATTTGTGTAGCATTGGGTGCAGGTGTAGGTGCAGGGGTTCTTGTAAGCCGTTATTTTGGTGCCCGTGATTATAGCAAAATGAAAACGATTGTGTCGACATCATTAATTAGTTTTCTGATTCTAAGTATACTTCTGGGTCTGTTTGGATTTTGCTTTTCCCATTCAATGATGAGTTTATTACAGACACCTGCTGATATATTGGATGAAGCGGTACTGTACCTTCGAGTTTATTTTGTGGGATTTCCGTTTCTGTTTATGTATAACATCATTTCAACGATGT
>OHVY01000400.1_pt1 | contig 12617 bp, 8 predicted proteins | sample 1579641 | NCBI WGS metagenome assembly OHVY01 (sample SAMEA3882536, study PRJEB24775) | human gut metagenome | biome: human-associated habitat; feature: intestine environment; material: feces | place: Netherlands | collected 2009/2010
CTGTATGGTGAAACGTTGGAAATCGTGGATTATAGTCCGGAGATTGGTAAGAATCTGAAAATTATATGTTTTCCAACATTTCCGGGACATTGCGGCTGCATTTTGTTTGATACGGATAAACTGAGATATATAAGAGAAGGAAATCAGCTGGCAAAATCGGTTGTGGTTTTCATGAAAACGAATTCCACGGAATAAAAATGTCGTTTTACCGACGTTTGTGGCGATTTACCGCAATGAAAACGTCGTTTCACAATAGTTTACTTGTTCCCTTAATATATACATGGTATATTTCTATTAGTTGTAATTCCTGCGATTAATTGAAATTTACGGCAGGGAATCGTTACAAAAATTGGTGCAAAAAGGAGAACTATATCATGAAAAGGAAAAAAACAGTGGCTTTGATCACCGCTGTGTTGACATTTACCATGACTGCCTGTGGCAGCTCGACTGCAATTACCGAATCGGCATCAACAGAGGAAAGCACACCGTCTGCAGCTGCCGAATCAGTATTAGAAGAGGAAAGCACACCGTCTGCAATTACCGAATCCGCATTAACAGCGGAAAGCAAGCCGGCTACACAGTATACGATCGATGCAAATCAGGAGGTTTATGCATTACTGGATTTCGAAGATACTGCGGAATTTGAGAATGCGACGAAAGGTCTGATTGCATCTCCGGATACGTTGGATATTTATGATGAGAATGGGAAGCTTGTATGGAGTCAGACGGCATATGGCTTTCTGGATCAGGATGCTCCGGATACAGCCAATCCGAGCCTTTGGAGAAATACACAGCTGAATCATATTTATGGTCTTTTTGAAGTGACTGACGGAATTTATCAGGTGCGTGGCTATGACATGTCAAATGTTACGTTCATAAAAGGTGATACAGGATGGATTGTAATAGATCCATTGATGAGTGTCGAGTGTGCGGCAGCGGCTTTTTCACTGGTGGAAGAGAAGCTTGGTACTTTCCCTGTAAAGGCAGTGATTTACAGCCATTCCCATGTGGATCACTTTGGTGGAGTCAAGGGGATTATTTCGGAAGAAGACGTACAATCCGGTGATGTGCAGGTAATTGCACCGGAGGGCTTTGAGAAGTATGCTGTCAGCGAGAATATTTATGCAGGTACCAGTATGGGGCGAAGAGCAAGTTATCAGTATGGAACATTGCTCGAGGCCGGTGAAACAGGGTCTCTTGCCATAGGTATTGGTATGGGGCAGTCCAGGGGCAGCGCAAGCTATATTTCTCCTACACTTGAAATTACACAGACTGGTGAAAAGCATACCATTGATGGAGTGGAAATGGAATTCCAGCTTACCCCGGGTACCGAAGCACCGGCAGAGATGAATTTTTGGATTGAATCAAAAAATGCTCTGTGGATGGCTGAAAATTGTACGGGAACACTCCACAACCTGTATACACTTCGTGGAGCCCAGGTGCGTGACGGAAACGCATGGGCAGAGTACATTATGGAATCGCTGGCTCTTTATGGTGATCAGGCAGAGGTGGTATTCCAGTCCCATAACTGGCCACATTGGGGAAAGGATATTATTCAGGAATATATGACCAATACTGCGGCTGTATATAAGTTCATTAATGACCAGACATTGCTTTATATTAATGAAGGTTATACGGAAACAGAGATTGCCAATATGCTCCGGCTTCCCAAGGAGCTGGAGAAAGTCTGGTATACCCGTCAATATTACGGTACCGTTTCCCATAATTCAAAGGCAGTATATGAGAAATACATGGGCTGGTATGACGGTAATCCTGTCCATCTTGCTGAACTTACACCGTCGGATTATGCGCAAAAGCTGGTAGAATATTTCGGTGATACAGATGCGGTTCTTGAAAAAGCAAAAGAAGATTTTGCAAAGGGAGAATATCAGTGGGTTGCCCAGATCACCAATACGCTGGTTTTTGCTGATCCGGAAAATACGGATGCACGTTATCTGTGTGCGGATGCATTGGAGCAATTGGGATATCAGGCAGAATCAGGTCCATGGCGCAGTGCTTACCTTTGTGCTGCACAGGAACTGCGAAATGGTACAAATACCGATGATGCAACGCGAAGTAGCGGTAACGGTGATGTTTTCTTACATATGACACCGGATATGATTCTGGATTATCTGGGAATTCTTGTAGATACAACGAAGGTTCCGGATCTGACGTTTACAGCAAATCTTATATTGCCGGAAGGTAATTATGTACTCCGCGTGAAAAATGGTGTACTTCTTTATCAGAAAGATACACAGGATGCGGATGCGGATGTGACATGGACTACCAAACGTGCAGGACTTCTGTCTATTGTTCAGAAAAATGCAGAGAACGTTGCTGCTTTGATTGAGCAGGAGGGGGATGAGACCTGCCTGACACGATTGATGGATGCTGTTACGGTTACCGCAGAGTATAAATATTTTAATATTATTGAGCCATAAGCTTTTTATGTTGGAAACCGGATATGTCTGCATCAGCAGGCATGTTCGTTCCGGCTGTGTTTAAGGGATTGGGAATAGATAAAATAACAGGAATATGGAGGATATAGAAACATGGTAGTGATAAACTCGCTACCATGTTTTTGTTTTGCCATGCATATGAGAAAAAGATCCGGTGTACCAGGCTGGAAGCGCAGGTAGAGGTTAGTGCGAACCAGTCCGGAACACTTAACGAGAGCAAGCCAAAGGAGCAGCACGAGTTTAGTGGGAGGGACAAGCAGAGAACACTTATAACAAATATAGCTATTCTGCACAAACTATGGTATACTTATGGACAAGGAATATGAAAAATTACACAACAGACTTATAACAGTTTTGTAATAGCGTTTATCAGGAGGGTAATTATGGAGCAGAGACTGGAACCATTGTTTACCCCGTGGAAGATTGGCAATTGCGAGATTAAGAACCGTATTGTGCTGACTTCTATGGGCGGAACGAACCTATTAGGCTGGATGGAAGTGAACCACTTTGACAAGGATGGAGCGAGGTTCATCATGGAAGTGGCGAAGAACAATTGTGGACTGGTGCTTCCGGGCTGCCAGCCGGTATACAATCCCATGTATGGGAAGTGGCTTTATAAGAATGAAAAGATGTATCAGGATCTGGCAAAGTGGATGCCGGAATTTCACAAGACCGGTGCGAAGCTTTTCGTGCAGCTGACGGCAGGGTTTGGACGATCCTTTACGATCAGCAGCATGATGGAAACGTTGTATACGAATAAGGCACTTCGTGTTCTGGCTAAGCCTGTTATGGATCTTGATAAGATTACGGCAGCACCGAGTCCGTCACCGAACCGCTGGTCCGATAAGGTACCGTCAAGAGAGATGACCGTGGAAGAAATCGAGGAGTTTATCACGGCGTTTGGCAAGACCGCGAAGCTTTTAAAGGATGCGGGAGTGGATGGCGTAGAAATCCATGCAGTACATGAGGGCTATCTGCTCGATCAGTTTACTTTAAAATATGTGAATAAGCGTACCGATGAATACGGTGGATCCTTTGAGAACCGCTACCGGTTTGCTGTGGAAATTGTGAAAGAAATCAAGAGGGTCTGTGGAAAAGACTTTCCGGTATCGTTACGGTACAGTGTGGAATCGAAGACCAAGGGCTTCCGAGAGGGAGCATTGCCGGGTGAAGAGTATGTGGAAGCCGGACGTGATATGGCAGAGTCGGAGAAGGCGGTTAAATATCTGCAGGATGCCGGATATGACATGCTCAACTGCGACAATGGAACCTACGATGCCTGGTATTGGGCACATCCCCCGATTTATATGCCGGAAAACTGTAACCTTGAGGATGTGGAGCATATCCGTAAGTTCGTGGATATTCCGGTGGTGTGTGCAGGACGTATGGATCCCCGTGTGGCAGCAGATGCGATCCGGGATGGCAGGCTTGACGGTGCCGGGTTTGCCCGTCAGTTCCTGGCAGACCAGGAATGGGTAACGAAGCTGATGAATGGACAGGAGGACAATATCCGTCCCTGTATTCTCTGCCATAACGGATGCTTTAACATGTGTCATTACAAGGGTGTTCCCAACGATCAGGCACTTTCGGATTCCCTGCACCTTGCAAGATGTGCGGTGAATGCGGAAACGATGCAGTGGGAGAAGCATAAGCTTGTAAAGACCGCAAGTCCGAAGAAGGTACATATTATTGGCGGCGGTATCGGCGGTATGGAAGCAGCCAGAGTGTTAAAGCTGCGCGGTCATGAACCGGTAATCCATGAGAAGAAGGGGGAGCTTGGAGGAACCTTTATCGCAGCAAGTGCGGAAAGCTATAAGGGTAAATTACGTGACCTCCTGACCTGGTACAAAAAGCAGATGAAGGATCTGGATATCGAGATTCATTTTAATGAAGAGATCAGGAGCCTTGAGCCGTTTGCCGGAAGTCCGGTGATCGTTGCAACCGGTTCGGTTGCGCGTGTCCTTAAGAAGGTTCCGGGACATGAGAAGATGGTGGAAGCCTGTGAGTTTCTGACCGGAACACCGGTGGGGGAAAAGGCAGCCGTTGTCGGCGGTGGACTTACCGGATGTGAAATTGCATATGAACTGGCTTTACAGGGCAAAAAGCCGGTGATCGTGGAAATGAAGGATGACCTGATTGCGCAGACCGGTGTGTGTCTGGCGAACAGCTCCTATTTAAGAGAATGGTTTGCATGGCAGAAGGTGCCGGTTTATCTTGAAACCACCTTACAGTCTGTAGAAGATGGCAGGATCATCTGTAAGGATAAGGAAGGCAGAGAGATCACCATTCCGTGTGACAGCGTGATCAGTTCTGCCGGTTATCTTCCCAATCCGCTTGCCGAAGAGAGCCGGAATGTACATCTGGTCGGTGACTGTAAGCAGGTCGGTAATTTAAGAAGTGTCGTATGGCGGGCCTATGAAGTAGCCATGAAGATTTAAGGAGTGAGGTGATCATTTTGAATTTAACGAAAGAACAACAGGAAATTCTAGATGGAAAGCAGGGAGACATCCTTGCCAGAATTATGAAGACGCTGGTGAGGTACGGGGAATTGTTCGGAGCAGATTCCATGGTACCGGTAACGAGTCAGTATAACCACCTGGTAACCTCGTTTGGATTAAAGGCACTGGCCCCGGTTTATGAACTGATGGACCGCCTGATTGAATCCGGGAATGTATCGAAGCAGAAGTTTTCGGCAGATCCAAGACCGCTTGATCCCAATGTGCCGAGTTCCTTTTTACAGAATATTGTGTTTAAAAATTTCATGTATTCCAAGCAGGAGGATTATGAGAAGCAGCTTATCAGACTAGGAATCATGGAAAAGGATGCATATACCTGCACCTGCTATATGAAGGAGGTGGGAAATACACCGGCGATGGGCGAGGTGCTGTCCTGGTCGGAATCTTCGGCAGTGGTATATGCCAATTCCGTACTGGGGGCAAGATGTAACCGTAACTCCGGAATTATTGATCTGATGGGTTCGGTTGCGGGCTTTGTGCCGAACTTCGGACTTCTTACCGATGAAGGAAGAAAAGCGACCTGGATTGTCAGGATCGAAACGACGAAAAAGCCGGAGGCACAGCTTCTCGGCTCTGCAATCGGAATGAAGGTTATGGCGGAGGTTCCTTATATCATAGGACTGGATCAGTGGCTTCCGGGAGGGCTGGATGAGGATGCCAAAACTTATCTGAAGGACTTTGGTGCAGCGACTGCTTCTAACGGAGCCGTAGGACTTTATCATGTGGAGAATATCACACCTGAGGCGGTTCAGTATGGTAAGGATCTGATTACAGAGAATGCGAAGGTTTATGTTGTGGATGATGCGGAGCTTGACCGGGTATACCGCAGTTACCCGGTTATCTGGAAAAAGAAGGATGCGGCTCCGAAGCTCTGCTTTATGGGATGTCCGCATATGAGTCTGAACCAGCTGATTGACTGGACAAAGAAGATCGAAGAAAGCCTTAAGAAATACGGAAAGACAAGGGTCTGCATTCCGACCGTATTTACGGCAGCTCCGGCGGTGCTTAAGAAGTTTGAAGAAACCCCTTATGCAGCGACGTTGAAGCAGGCGGGAGTCATTACTTCCTATATTTGTCCGCTGATGTATATGAATAATCCACTCAGTGAAAAGATGCCGGTCATTACTTCCAGCAACAAGCTTAGAACCTACACCAGTGCGAGATATTATACCGATGCGGAAATTCTGGAGCAGATCACAAAAGGAGGAACGGCCCGATGAAAGAATTTAAAGGAAGAGTTGTAGCGAACGGAACGACAACAGCAAAGGCACTCGTATCCCACGGAGGCTTAAATACGCTGGCATCTTTCCAGAAGGCATTGCAGTTCGGGGACAAGAAGGCAACCTGTGGAGATCAGAACAATCCGGATCTTTATGGAAAGCAGATGGCAGGCAAGGCCTTGTGTCTGCCGACAACCATCGGATCAACGACGGGAGGACTGGTTCTTTACTGTGCATGCTCCATGAACCGTCAGCCTGCATGTATGCTGTTTTCAGAGCCGATTGACTCACTGGCAGGAGCCGGAGCCATTCTGGCGGATGTGTGGCTTGACAATGTCAGCATGCCGGTTGTAGACAGCCTTGGCGAAGAGTTCCTTTCCTATGTAAAGGATGACATGACCATTACCGTGAAGGACGATGGCGTTGTGGTCGTAGAGTAAAACACATCAGACAGAGGAGAATAAACAGTAAATAACAGAAAATGAATATTCCGGATATTTATTAAAGCAATAGCTATTCATAAAACAGGAAAAGAGGCGGGGTTATGAATTCCATTAAGACAAAAATTATTGTAAGTATTATTGCATGTACCTTACTTTCAGCCATTCCGGTTGGATTTATGAGTCTTCGGAATGTGTATCAGACATCAAATCAGGGGGCTGAACAGGAGCTGGCATTGAAGTGCCGGAACGAGCAGGAACAGATTAATGCACAGATTTCGAAAATCGAACAGTCCGTAGATACCTTAAGCAGTATTGCAATGAATAAGCTTGATTTTTCGAAGTTTAAGAGCAGTGCAGTCTATGTGAAGCAGTATACGGATTCCATTATGAGTGATGTTGTGAAGTTTGGAGAGCACACCGATGGTGCTATCTGCGTTTATGTGCGGTACAATCCTGATTTTACGGAACCGACTTCCGGTATTTTCCTTACCAGAAACAGCACGGACGAGGAATTCACCAGTTCTGTACCAACGGACTTTACCATGTATGACAAAACGGATGTGGAGCATGTCGGCTGGTATTATGTTCCTGTAGAGAACGGTGCACCGTTGTGGATGGATCCTTATCTCAACGGTAATGTGAATGTTTATATGATTTCTTATGTTGTTCCGCTGTATGTTGACGGGGAATCCGTTGGTATTATCGGAATGGATATTGATTTTTCACAGATTACGGGAATGGTTGAAAAAACAAAGGCATTTTCTACTGGATATTCCTTCCTTTATAAGCCGGATGGCTCCATTATGTACCATCCCGAGATGGAAAACGGCGCGGATCTTGAGCAGCTTGGGATGACGGCAGATGAAAAGGCACGGATGTGTGATGCAGCAAATGAGGGACAGGTAGAGGGCTTTAGCAGTAACGGAACAAAGACCAGTGCGGTATTCTATACGCTGGATAATGGAATGATGGTAGCTCTGTCTGCCCCGGACAGTGAGATTACCTCAGATGCTGTAAGCCTGTCGGCCATGATGATCGGCACCTGTGTGGTATGTCTGCTTATCTGTATCGTACTTGCGGTTATTTTAAGCAGGAGTATTGCGAAGGTCATCCGTCAGACAGCGGATCTTGATTTCCAGAAAACAAAATCAGGGGAATCCCTGGTAAAGCGTAAGGATGAAACCGGTGTGATGGCGGGAGCTGTCAGTGATATGAGAAAGGTATTCCGTGAACTGATCGGAGACATTACAGCTGCGGAGACAACCATTCTGACTGGTATGGATAAGCTGGATTCCATCATGCACGCAAACAGTGAAATGGCAGAGGATAATTCCGCAACCACGCAGGAAATGGCAGCCGGCATGCAGGAGACAACAGCAAGTGCATCCATGATTAACGGTAACATTGATGGTATTAAGCAAAATACGGAAGATATAAAGAAGCTTTCAAAGGAAGGACAGGAGACCTCAGTACAGGTGAAGGGCAGAGCTGACCAGCTCCAGAGCACAACCATTTCTTCAAGCAATAAGGCACTGGCAATTTTCGAGGAGATGAAGATAAAAACCAAGGAAGCCATTGAGAAGTCCAAGGCGGTTGACCAGATTAACAATCTGACCGAAAACATCAAACAGATTTCGTCCCAGACCAATCTCCTTGCCTTGAATGCCAATATTGAGGCAGCACGTGCCGGTGAAGCGGGAAAAGGCTTTGCCGTTGTGGCAACAGAGATTGGAAATCTGTCAAATCAGACCTATGCAACGGTGGATGGCATTACGGAAATGGTTACAGAGGTTAACAGTGCCGTTAACAGTATGACCGACTGTATGACGACGATTATGGATTTCCTGGAGAATACGGTAGTGCTTGATTATAATTCCTTCAGGGAGATCGGTAAGGAATATCAGGCGGATGCCAATACCTTTGCGGATGCAATGGGAAGAGTTTACAGTGAGATTACAAAGCTGGATGAGCAGATCAGTGATATTGCAGAGAATGTGACCAATGTCAGTGAAACGATCAGCCAGTCCGCACAGGGGGTCAGCCAGATCGCGGAGAAATCCTCCGATGCTGCTGCAAAGACCACAGAGGGCTATGAGCTGCTTCGTGAAAGCCGTGACAGCATTGTAAAATTAGGAACCATCATTGAACGGTTCCGGTTATAGAAGGTCTGCATAAGGACTGGAAAAGGAGTGGATGAAGAATGGCACATTTAACTATTGATTTTTTCTCAAACTGTCTGCGCAGGACGGTGCAGTTTCAGATGATTATTCCGGGAGATTTCTGCAATACCTGGCAGATTGAGCAGAAGCGTAAAGGGAAACGGATGAAGACCCTTTTTCTTCTGCATGGATATACCGGTGCTGCAGAGAACTGGGTGCCGGATAATTTAAGTACACTTTACAATTTCGCAATCGTGATGCCGAGCGGAGAAAACGGCTTCTGGGTAGATGGTCCGGCTACCGGACATCAGTATGGAGCCTTTATCGGAGAGGAACTGCCGGATTACATCCGTAAGACCTTTGGTCTTGCCATGAATCCGGAAGAGACTTATATCATGGGGCTTTCCATGGGCGGCTTCGGGGCGCTGCATACGGCATTACAGTATCCGGAGACCTTCGGAAAGGTGGCTGCGCTTTCTTCGGCACTCATTATCCATGAGATTGCCCATATGCAGCCGGGAGGATCAAACGAGGTCGCCAATTATGAGTACTATCACGGCTGCTTCGGAGATCTGGACCGGATTGAGATCAGCCGCTATAATCCGGAGGTGCTGGTAGAAGAGATTCTGAATGAACAGCGGAAGATGCCGGATATTTATATGGCGTGTGGAACCGAGGACTTCCTGCTTGAAAAGAACCGTGAGTTTCACAGATTTCTCGATAAGTATGAGGTGTCGCATTGTTATATGGAGTCCAAGGGAGAGCACAATATGGAGTTTTGGACCGAATATGCAAGGATCTTCATCCCAAAGATGTTTGAGGAGTAGGAGGAAAGATGATGTCATTGTGGATTCCAGATATGTTTTGGAGGATTTTATGAATAAGCTTCAGCTTATGTATGCGTGATACGGGTAAGTGCTGTTTATAAAGAAAGTCAGAAAACGAGAGTGTGAAAAAGGCATAATCGTTTTCTGGCTTTTGTTTTATATATGGAATAGTTACGAAGATTTGCATTTACTGTCATGCGGTGGTGGTACATATATTAAAAACTAAGTGTACAAAAATAGAAGGTTGACAACTGTCTACCTATATGCTATTTTATGGGTATACAGATGTCTACCTATAAAATGGAAGGTAAGGATTTCGTACCTTCACAGTTACAATCACAGAATGGCTCAGAGAGGAAGAGGAATAATGATTAAAATATCCGATGCAGAATGGAAAATTATGAATGTGCTGTGGGAAGAACAACCAAAGACTATGATGCAGATTACGAAAGAGTTGCAGGAAGAAACGGGCTGGACCAAGCATACGGTTATGACGTACCTGAAAAGAATGGAGAGCAAGAAAATCATTCATTATGTGGAGGGAGAAAAGGCAAAATTATATTATTCCGACATGGACCGGAAAGAAGCGGTGATTCAGGAAGAGCAGAATTTCTTAAACCGGGTATTCAAGGGCAACCGGGGACTGATGATGACAACCATGTTAGAGCAGGAGAAACTTACGGATGAGGACATTGATGAACTGATCCGTATATTGGAAAAACGCAAGGGGGAATAACATTGGAAATTGTAAAATGGGGAATTGTAGTGATGGGAATTCTGCTTCTTCGAAAGGCTGCATGGGGACGCATCAGCAGAAGAATGCAGTATGGAATATGGATTGTGACAGTACTGTTGTTCATGGTTCAGCCATTTATCCCGGTGCAAAGCAGTTTTAGTATTGAGAATCTGTTTTCGGAAAGCATAATATTCCGGGAGCAGAACGGAACGAGTATGAACACGGGCATTACTGGCATTGCACCGATCAAGGCAGATTCGGAAGCACAGGACACCGCTCTTATGGGACAAGACAGGGAAGAAATGCAGGTGCCATTGCAGGGGGAACGTACGGAAACAGATACTATTATGCAATCAACAGCCCCTTTTCTGTATCAATGGATTCATACTTATGGAAGTGCCATCCGCTGGGGTGCATCACTGCTGCTGGGATTGGGAATGCTTTTGTCCAATCTGCGGTTTTACAGATATTGCCGGAGAGAACGAACCTTTTATAAAAGAGATCCGCATACCGGTCTGCAAATATATGTGCTAAAGGAGCTGCCTTCGCCGTTTCTGGCTGGAAACCGGATTTATGTAGATGCCAGGATGGTTCAGGATGAAAAGAAGCTTTCCTATATGATTCTGCATGAATATTGTCATTACCGGAATGGAGATCTGCTATGGGTGTTGTTGAGAAATCTTTGTCTGGTGTTGTATTTTTATAATCCATTTGTATGGGTTGCGGTCAGATACATGAAGCAGGATTGTGAGCTTGCCTGTGATGAAGCAGTACTGCAAATGCTGCAGGAGGAGGCACAGCGTAAGGAGTATGGCTATACGCTGCTTGCGTTGGCGGGAAGACAAAATCACAAGGCAGTGGACCTTACCATTACCACGTCTATGAGTGGCGGCGCAAAGCGGCTGAAGGAAAGAATTGGAATGATTTCCAGACAGAAAAAGATCAGTGGAATGGTGTCAGTATTGGTTCTACTCATTTTGTTCTGTCTGGCCGGATGTACGTTTACGGACAGAAAAACAGTATCTCAGAATGTTTCGGAAATAAAAAGCGTTCCGGATGACCGGCAGGGCGATAGCATGAATGAGGTGATACCGGGAGTTCAAAACTCAGAGGAGGAAAACCGGGAAAAAGAGGATGAGAAGCAGAAGGTGCAGAATAAAGATGGCAGCGATCAGGTGGATTCTACATATAATGTGGTGAAATGGGCAGATGGATATTTTTATTTCCCGGACGCAGAAGGATTGAAGCGAGTTTCGGAAGAGACTGCCGAGGTAGAGAAACTGGCAGAAGGAAATGTGAAGCTTGGAAATTTTGATGGAGACTTCCTGTATTATATCCGATATCCGGTGGAAAAGGAGAGTCTTACAGGATTGATACGGATGTCGATTAAAAACCGGCAGGAAGAACAGCTTGCAGCATGGTCCGAAGAATTGTGGACATGTCGTAATATTTATGCCTGCGAAGAGGAAATTTATATCGAACTTGCAGATTCCTGTGAAGAATATATGCAAAAGGGAGATCATGTTGAAAAAGTACCGGAAGATCAGCAGACGGTATATCAGATATTAGAAAGGTGCGGTTATTCGAAAGAGGATGCCGCAATGCTTCCTGCAGGGTATACCAATGCAATATTCCAATATCATAAGCTGGTATGCCGGGAGCCTGCACAGAACCGGATTTTTGTATACGATACGGATACGGGAAACCGGGTTAAAGAAATTACAGATGCACAAAGTGATGTGCTGTTAAGTAACCGTGGAGTGGTATATAAGGATCTGGCAGAAAATATTTATTTGCAGAGCTGGAACGGAGAGACTGCAGAATTACTTTATGAAGCCGGAGCACATGATCAGGAAAGTGTAAATTATGGAACCTATGATGAGGAATTTCTTTATGGTTTTGTGGAAGAGGAAACGCAGTGTACGTTAATTAAACTTTCATGGGAAGGAGGATATGAGAGAAGTAAGACTTTTACCGGCGTGGAAAAGGCAGTGCAGTTGGGATTCAGTGTGAATCATGGAGTTGCAGGCTATTGGCAAAACGGACAGATTATTTTTGAAAAGGTGTGAAGGAAGGAGATCAGCGTATGAAAAAACATTTTAAATTTTTTGTATTACATTATTAGTAATTGTGGCCAGTTCTATGACATGTTTTGCAGCAGAAAAGCAGGAGAAAGACAGAAGCATTCCAGAACTGATTCAGGTAGATGGAGGAATGCTTCAACTGGTTGATTCGTCAGAAAATGGATCAGCAAGAA
>OHVY01000409.1_pt1 | contig 12422 bp, 9 predicted proteins | sample 1579641 | NCBI WGS metagenome assembly OHVY01 (sample SAMEA3882536, study PRJEB24775) | human gut metagenome | biome: human-associated habitat; feature: intestine environment; material: feces | place: Netherlands | collected 2009/2010
CCTGCCCGACATGACGCGAAAGGAAGCACTTGAAGCGACCGAGATCTGGTCAGTCGCGGGATTGACCGACAGCTCGCACCCGATGCTGCTGCGCCGCCCGTTCCGCGCGCCGCACCACACGCTTTCCGCCTCCGCGATGACCGGTGGCGGGCAGACGCCCAAGCCCGGTGAAATTTCGCTCGCGCACCACGGCGTGCTTTTTTTAGATGAGCTCCCCGAATTCCACCGCGACGTGCTCGAGGTGCTGCGCGCGCCCATCGAGGACGGCGAGGTCACCATCACCCGCGCCGCGGGCAGTATCACGCTGCCGAGCCGCTTCATGCTCGTCGGCGCGATGAACCCCTGCCGCTGCGGCTGGTACGGCCACCCCTCCGGACGCTGTACCTGCTCGCCCCAGCAGGTGGAGCAGTATATGCAGCGCATCTCCGGCCCGCTGCTGGATCGGATCGATATGCACATCGATGTGCCGTCGGTGGAGTATGAGGCCATGCGCCGCAAGGAGCAGCCGGAGCCGTCATCGGCCATCCGGGAACGGGTCAACGCCGCCCGCGAGGTGCAGAAAAAGCGCTTTGCGGGGACGGAGGTGTCCTGCAACGCCTACATGACCCCCGCCATGATCGGCCAGTACTGTGCGCTGGACGCCGCCGGCGAAAAGCTCATGCAGGGCGCCTTTGAGCGCCTGGGCCTGACGGCCCGCAGCCACGACCGCATACTGCGTATGGCCCGCACCATCGCCGACCTGGAGGGCAGCGAGCGCATCGAGGCGGCACATCTTGCCGAGGCCATACAGTATCGAAGCAGCAGTACACTGAAATGACGGCGGGATCTTTTCCGCCCTGCCTGCGTCAGACCTCCTCGACGTACACCCGGTACGCCGTCGTCGGTCTGCCATCGGCGGGACAAAAAATCTCGCCGCCGTGGCGGGATACATTTCCGCCCTGCCATCGTCAAGCCTCCTCGGCGTATACCTGATACGCCGCCGATAAACGTCCGTAGGGGACGGCGTCCCGCAGTGGAGCGCAGCGGAACAAATGCCCTTGGGGTACGCCGTCCCGTTGTAGGGCGGACGAAGCTGCCCGCCCGCCGTCCCCACATCTGTACACCAACAACAAGGAGAGAACCATATGCACGAGATCATTCTGTGCAAGCTGGGCGAGGTGGTCCTGAAGGGACTGAACCGCCGCAGCTTTGAGATGAAGCTGATGAGCAACATCCGCCGCCGTACCCAGCGGTTCGGCAAGTGGAAGATATATTCCCGCCAGTCCACTATCTATGTGGAGCCGGCGGAGGAGACCTGCGACATCGCCGGGGCTTACGCTGCCTGCAAGCAGGTGTTCGGCATCATCGCCATTACCCGGGCGCTGCCCTGCGAGAAGAGCAAGGAGGCCATTTTCGACACGGCCAGGACCTATCTGGGCGGTGCGCTGACCGCGGCCAAGAGCTTCAAGGTGGAGAGCAAGCGGGCGGACAAGTCCTTCCCCATGGGCTCCATCCAGCTGAGCCAATGGGTGGGCGGCGCGCTCCATGACGCCTTCCCCCACCTGACGGTGGACGTACACCACCCGGAGCTGACGGTGTACATCGAGGTGCGGGAGGACGCGGCCTACGTCCACGGCCCCGCCGAGAGCGCCGCGGGCGGTCTGCCCCTGGGCATGGGCGGCCACGCGGTGAGCCTGCTGTCCGGCGGTATCGACAGCCCGGTGGCCAGCTATATGATCGCCAAGCGGGGCGTACAGCTGGAGATGATCCACTTCGCTTCTCCGCCCTATACCGGCGAACTGGCCCGGGAGAAGGTGCTGAAGCTGGCGGAGGAGCTGACCCCCTGGTGCGGCCGGCTGGCGGTGTTCATCATCCCCTTTACCGAAATTCAGGAGGAGATACGCCGCAAGTGCCCGGAGGATCACTTTACCCTGATCATGCGGCGGTTTATGATGCGCCTGGCCAATATGCTGGCGCTGGAGCTGCGGTGCCGCGCCCTGGTCACCGGAGAAAATCTGGGTCAGGTGGCCAGCCAGACCATGCAGGCGCTGGCCGTCAGCGAGGACGTGACCACCATGCCGGTGCTGCGGCCCCTGATCGGCATGGACAAGGAGGAGATCGTGAAGATCGCCCGCCATATCGGCACCTTCGACACGTCCATCCTGCCCTATGAGGACTGCTGCACCGTGTTCACCCCCCGGCACCCCAAGACGAAGCCCAGCGTGGAGGAGACGCGGGAGTACGAAAGCGCGCTGGATGTGGAGGGCCTGTGCCAGCGGGCCATGGCCGGACGCGAGATGATCCGGATCAAACCTACGCTATAAGGAGGCGCGTCTATGCCCCGTACCGCGGAGATCATCGCCGTGGGCAGCGAGCTGCTGACCGGCGGCGTGACCAATACGAATGCCGCGTTTCTCTCCCGGCTGCTGACTGCCGCCGGTGTGGAGGTGCTGTACCACACCACTGTGGACGACGACGCGGCGCGGCTGGAAAAGGCCGTGACCATCGCAAGGGGACGGGCAGAGCTGCTGGTGTTCACCGGCGGCCTCGGCCCCACCTACGACGATATGACGAAAACGGCGGTGTGCGCCGCGCTGGACACGCCGCTGGTATTCCACCCGGAGGTGGTGGAGGATATGCGGCGGTATTTCGACCGGGTATTCCGCCGGGAGATGCCGGAATGCGATATGCAGCAGGCCTATCTGCCGGAGGGGTGCACCGTGTTCCGCAATCCGGTGGGCACGGCCCCGGGGTGCGTGTTCACCGCCGGGGAGACCATGGCGGCGCTGCTGCCCGGCGTCCCCGCGGAATGCCGGTATATGGCCGAGCACTGCCTGCTGCCCTGGCTGGAGCAGGCCCATGGACAGACGGTGCGGTCACACACGCTGCATATCTTCGGCCTGACGGAGCCGCAGGTGCAGGAGCTGCTGGACGACCTGCTGCGGCGGGAGGCGGACATGACGCTGGCACCCTATGCCAAGCCGGGCGAGGTGATGCTGCAGCTGTCCGCCCGCGGGGCGGACGAGCGTGCCTGTGAGGCGCGGATGGCGCCGGTGCTGGCGGAGGTAAGGGCCCGGCTGGGCGCGTATCTCTACGGCGCGGACGTGTCCGGGCTGGAGGAGACGGTGCTGGCGCTGTGCCGGGAACGGGGACTGACGCTGGCGGCGGCGGAGAGCTGTACCGGCGGACTGATCGCCAAGCGGCTGACGGATATCCCCGGCGCGTCCCAGGTCTTTCTGGGCGGCGTAGTCAGCTATACGAACCATGTGAAGCAGCAGGTGCTGCACGTGCCGGAGAATTTGCTGGCGCGCTGCGGCGCGGTGTCGGCGGAGGTGGCCCGGGCCATGGCCCTGGGCGTCCTGGTGCTGACAGGCGCGGACCTGGCGGTGTCCGTCACCGGACTGGCCGGTCCCGACGGGGACGACCGGGGAAACCCGGTGGGCACCGTGTTCGTGGGGCTTTCCGCGCCGGAGGGCGTGACCGTGCGGCATCTGACATTGGGCGGCGATCGGGAGCGCATCCGGACGCTGTCTGCCCACCACGCTTTTGATATGCTGCGGCGTTATCTTACCAATCTACCGACAGAAGGAGAATAAAACCATGGCAAAGAACAGCTACAAGGCCAACGTGAACCAGTACGCCAACCAGGAGGAGGCCATCCGCAAGGCCAAGGGCAACCCCAATAAGAATATCCATTCCAAGAAGAAGAACAGCAACTACGGCGGGTATACCACCGGCGCCTACATGGCCCAGAAGGTGGCCGAGAAGGTGAACCAGCAGGAGAAGGTGAAGCTGCCCACCTGGCTGAATGTGACGCTGATCGCGGAGTTTGCCGTGGTGCTGGTGATCCTGATCCTGCGCCTGACAGCCTTCAAGGACAGCGCGGTGATGACCCACCTGTCCTCCCTGACGCTGGGCATCACCTGCGGCACGCTGTTCTATATCCGCAAGTACAAGCACACGAAGAAAACCAGCGCCATGTACAGCATCATCACCATTCTGCTGGTGGTCATGTGCCTGATGTACACCACCTTCGGCATTCTGGGCCTGCTGGGCTTTTTGGGCTGAGCGCCCCGCGCCGTAAGGCGCAGACTTCCCGGAGGGAGAAAGGAGCCGAGCTATGGCTGAGCTGACACCCATGATGCGGCAGTATATGGAGGAGAAGGAGAAGCACCCCGACTCCCTGCTGTTTTTCCGGTTGGGTGATTTTTACGAGATGTTCGGGCCGGATGCCCGGACGGCGTCGAGGGAGCTGGACCTGGCCCTGACCAGCAGGGACAAGGACAAGAGCAAGTCCGACGAGGAGCGCATCCCCATGTGCGGCGTGCCGTATCACTCCGCCGAGGGGTATATCGCGCGGCTGATCGCCAAGGGGTACAAGGTGTCCATCTGCGAGCAGATGGAGGACCCGGCCCTGGCCAAGGGGTTGGTGAAGCGGGAGATCATCCGCACCGTCACCCCCGGCACGGTGCTGGACGAGGCATGCCTGGACGCGGGACGCAGCAACTATCTGTGCGGCGTGTATCTGACAGACACGGCGGCGGGACTGTGCGCGGCGGACATCTCCACCGGGCAGGCCCAGGTGACGGCGTTCACCGGGGCGCAGCGGTTGACGGGGCTGATCAACGAGCTGGGGCGCTTCGCCCCGGCGGAGGCGGTGATGAACGCCGCGGCCTATGACGACCCGGCGCTGACCGCCGCGCTGGAGGAGCGCTTTTCCTGCCGGCGGGAGAGGCTGGCGGAGGGACGGTTCGACGTGTCGGACGCGGAGAAGAAGGTGCGGCTGCAATTCGGCGAGGCGGCGCTGCGGGACCTGCCCCGGAATGAGAGCGCACCGCTGCTGGCGCTGGGCGGGCTGCTGACGTATCTCTACGAGACGCAGAAGACCGACGTGAAGCAGCTGGATAAGCTGGAGTGGTACCGGACGGGGCAGTTCATGGAGCTGGACCTGACGGCCCGGCGCAATCTGGAGCTGACGGAGACGCTGCGGGGCAAGGAGAAGAAGGGCAGCCTGCTGTGGGTGCTGGATAAGACCAAGACACCCATGGGCGCGCGGAACCTGCGGATGTGGCTGCAGCAGCCGCTGGTGAACGTGGCGGCCATCGACCGGCGGCTGAATGCCGTGGCGGCGCTGACGGACAACACCGTGGGCCGCCAGGAGCTGCGGCTGGCCCTGACCGGCATGGGCGACATGGAACGGCTGATGAGCCGGATCGTCTACGGCACCGCCGGGGCCAGAGATCTGGTGAACCTGCGGGCGGCGCTGGAGCACCTGCCGGAGATCAAGCGGTGCCTGACGCCGTTCCGGACAGGGGCACTGGGAAAGCTGGACGAGCAGCTGGAGACGCTGGAGGACATCAGTGGGCGCATTGCCGCCGTGCTGGTAGACGAGCCGCCGTTCTCCGTCCGGGAGGGCGGCATGATCCGCGAGGGCTATGACGATGAGGTGGACCGGCTGCGGGGGATACTCTCCGGCGGCAAGGGGTTTATCGCGCAGCTGGAGGCCCGGGAGAAGGAGAAGACCGGCATCCGTACCCTGAAGGTGGGGTACAACAAGGTGTTCGGGTACTATATCGAGGTGAGCAACTCCTTTAAAGACCAGGTGCCGGCGGACTACATACGCAAGCAGACGCTGGTGAACGGCGAGCGCTATATCACCCAGGAGCTGAAGGACCTGGAGCACGAGGTGCTCACCGCCCATGACCGGGACGCGGCGCTGGAATACGACCTGTTCGCCGCGCTGCGGACAGAGGCGGCGGGACAGGTGACGCGGGTGCAGCTGGCGGCATCGCTGATCGCGCAGCTGGACACGCTGTGCGCCTTTGCCGAGGTGGCGGCCCAGAACCACTACTGTCGGCCGGAGGTGGACGAGTCCGGGGTCATCGAGATCACGGCGGGACGCCATCCGGTGGTGGAAAAGGTGCGGGGCGACGCATTCTTTGTGCCCAACGACACCCACATGGGCGCAAAGGAGGACCGAGTGGCCATCATCACCGGTCCCAACATGGCCGGTAAGTCCACCTATATGCGTCAGGTGGCGCTGATCGTGCTGATGGCCCAGGTGGGGTGCTTTGTCCCCGCCCAGCGGGCGCACATCGGCGTGGTGGACCGCATTTTCACCCGTATCGGCGCCAGCGACGACCTGGCGGCGGGACAGTCCACCTTCATGGTGGAGATGACCGAGGTGTCGGAGCTGCTTCGCTGTGCCACGAAGAACAGCCTGCTCATTCTGGATGAGATCGGCCGGGGCACGTCTACATTCGACGGAATGTCCATTGCCCGGGCGGTGCTGGAGCACTGCGCCGGGAAGCTGAAGGCCAAGACGCTGTTCGCCACCCATTATCATGAGCTGACCACGCTGGAGCAGGAACTGCCCAACGTGCGGAACTACAACGTGGCCGTCCACGCCCGGGGCGAGGATATCGTCTTTCTGCGGAAGATCGTCCCCGGCGGTGCGGACCGGAGCTACGGCATCGAGGTAGCCAAGCTGGCGGGCCTGCCGGACACGGTGCTCAAGCGGGCGCGGGAGATCTTGCGGGAGCTGGAGAGCCAGCCCCGGCAGCCCCACACCCCGGCGGCGCGGGAGGACCAGGTATCCCTGGAGGGCATGGCCGAGGGCGCCGTGGCGGATATCATCCGCCGGACGCAGGTAGACGCGCTGAGCCCCCTGGAGGCGCTGAACCTGCTGTATGAACTGAAGAGCAAGCTGCAATAGAAAAGGAGTGAATACCATGCCGCAGATACAACAACTGCCTGCCCATATCGCCGATCTCATCGCTGCCGGCGAGGTGGTGGAGCGCCCCGCCAGCGTGTGCAAGGAGCTGCTGGAGAACGCTTTGGACGCCGGGGCGTCCGCCGTATCCGTGGAGCTGGAGCACGGCGGCATGACGTATCTGCGGGTGACGGACAACGGCTGCGGCATCGCGCCGGAGCAGCTGCCCACCGCGTTTCTGCGCCACGCCACCAGCAAGCTGCGCCGGGCGGAGGACCTGGCGGCTATCGGGACGCTGGGCTTCCGGGGCGAGGCGCTGGCGGCCATCGCCGCCGTGTCACGGCTGGATATTTTCTCCCGTGCGCGGGGCGCCGACAGCGGCGCGTCCCTGCATCTGGAGGGCGGCGTGCCCGGTGAGGTCACGGCCGCCGGGTGCCCGGAGGGCACCACCGTGTGTGTGCGGGACCTGTTCTACAACACCCCGGCGCGGATGAAATTCATGAAAAAGGACAGTGCCGAGGGCGCGGCGGCTGCCGCTGTGGTGACACAGCTGGCGCTCAGCCACCCGGAGGTGTCCTTCAAGCTGCTGCGGGATGGGCAGGAGGTGCTGCACACCCCCGGCGACGGGCAGCTGCTGTCAGCGATCTACGCTGCACTGGGCCGGGATTTTGCCAAAAGTCTGCTGGAGGTCAACGGCGGCAGCGGCGATGTGCGGGCCAGCGGCTTTGTGAGCAGTCCCGCCGCGGGACACGGTACCCGGGCGCGGCAGCTGTTCTTTGTCAACGGGCGGCTGGTAAAAAGCCAGCTGCTGACCGCCGCCGTGGAGGAGGCCTACCGCAACCGGCTGCTGAAGGGGAAGTTCCCCGGCTGTGTGCTGCACATCACGCTGCCGGTGAACGAGGTGGACGTGAACGTCCACCCGGCCAAGACGGTGGTGAAATTCGCCGCCGAGAAAGCGGTGTTCGACGCGGTGCACTACACCGTGAAAGACGCGCTGGACGGCGAGGGGCGGCCAAAAGCGGCGGAAAAGCCCTTCTATCAGACCATGACGGCACAGGAATTCCTGAAACGGCCGGATGCGCCAAAGCCTTCGCAGGCGGTGATGCTGCCCATGGGGAAGACCATCGGCTCGGCACCCGCAAGACCGGCGGCCACGGAGCCGGTCAGACCCGCTCCCGCTCCCGCCCCGGTCACGCCGGTGATGGCGGTGCACGACGTGGTGTGCCAGCCGGACAAGCCGTTCACGGCACCGGCCGCGCCGGGCGTGGTGTATCACATCACACCGCCGGAGCAAACGGCGGAACGACCGGAGACGACGCCCTCCCCTGCCCCGGCCGCGGAGCCGGAGCAGCAGGAGATCGCCATGCCGGAGGGCCCCGCCGCGGCGGAGCAGCCCTGGCGCGTGGCGGGCGAGGTGCTGAAGACCTATATCATCTGCGAGGACGCGGAACGGAACGTGTGGCTCATCGACAAGCACGCCGCCCACGAGAGAATGCGGTTCGACGCGCTGAAGGCGCGCACGGAGCCGCCCATGCGGCAGCTGCTGCTGACGCCGGCGGCGGTGACGCTGGCGGCGGAGGAATACACCGCCGTGCTGGAGGATCTGGAGCTGCTGGCGGACTGCGGGTTCCTGTGCGAGGACTTCGGCGACGGCACGGTGCTGGTGCGGGAGGTGCCCGACGATGTGCGGGCCGAGGACGCCGCCGCCACGCTGGAGGAGCTGGCGCAGAAGCTGCGCCTGCACAGCGCGGACCGGGCGGCCCTGCGGGACGAGGTGCTGCACACCGTGGCCTGCAAGAGCGCCATCAAGGCCGGCATGACCAGCGATCCGGCGGAGCTGCGGGCGCTGGCGGCGCAGGTGCAGTCCGGCGCGGTGCGCTATTGCCCCCACGGGCGGCCCGTGGCGGTGAAGCTTAGCGAATACGAGATCGAAAAAATGTTCAAACGGGCGTAAAGCCGCGTCTCTTCCGTTCTGCCATCGCCGGGTCGGCTTGCTGTACACAAAGTACAGCGGCACCGTCCCGTCATCGGCAGAACGAAAAATCCACGACTTTACAGGCCATAACGGCGCTGCGGCGCTTTCCAAAACGGATCGAGGTGAGGACATGGACAACAAGGTCGTCTGCGTGGTGGGGCCCACGGCCTGCGGCAAGACGAAGATGGGTGTGGCGCTGGCGCAGCGCTTCGGCGGCGAGGTGGTGTCCGTGGACTCCATGCAGATATACCGGGGCATGACCGTCGGCACCGCCGCCCCCACGGCGGAGGAGATGGAGGGCGTGCCCCACCACATGGTGGCCGTGGCGGACCCGGCGGAGAGCTGGTCCGTGGCCCGGTACGTCCGGGAGGCGGACGCGTGTGTGCAGGACATCCTGCGGCGGGGAAAGCGGCCGGTGCTGGTGGGGGGCACGGGGCTGTATCTGGAAGCGCTGGTGCGGGGGCAGGACTTTGCCGCCGGCAGCCAGGGCGGGGAGATACGCCGGGAATTGCAGGAAAGGCTGACTAAGGATGGCGCGGAGGCGCTGCTGGAGGCGCTGCGGGCCGTGGACCCGGAGAGCGCGGCGCGGCTGCACCTGCGGGATGAGAAGCGGATCGTCCGGGCGTTGGAGGTCTATTACGAGACGGGGGAGACTATCGGGGCGCACGACAGAAAAAGCCGGGAGGCGCCGCCCCGGTACGACGCGGCGTACATCGGCCTGACCTTCCGGGACCGGGAGGATATGAAGGAGCGCATCGACCGGCGGGTGGATGCGATGGTGGCACAGGGGCTTTTGCAGGAGGTGGAGGCACTGCTGCAAAGCGGCCTGCCCCGGGACGCCACGGCCCTGCAGGCCATCGGGTACAAGCAGTTTCTGGCGGTGGCCGAGGGCCGCGCCACCACGGCCGAGGCCATCGCGGAGGTAAAGCTGCGGTCACGGCAGTACGCCAAGCGGCAGCTGACCTGGCTGCGGCGCAACGAGGCCATCCACTGGATATTATGGGAAAAAACGCCGGATTTTTCGGCGGGGTTACAAAATGCGACAGAATTCCTCCTGTCCGCCGGGGTATGCTGATAGCGGCGGGCGGAGGCAGATATTGTGCATATCGTCCGTACAGACATACAAGGAGTGGACGATCATGCAGAAGACAAACAACTTACAGGATATCTTTCTTACCAAGGCCCGGAAGGAGAATGTGCCGGTGACACTGTTCCTGGTGAACGGCTTTCAGCTGCGGGGCGTTATCACGGGGTTCGACTGCTTCGTGGTGGTGCTGGACAGCGAGGGGCGGCAGCAGGTGATCTACAAGCACGCCATCTCCACCATCGCGCCGGCGCGGAATGTCACGCTGTGGGAGGACGCGGAGTAAGAGAACATAGACAAAGAGGAAAGCCCATGAACAACACCCCAGACAACAACACGAACATCCCGGCGGGGAACAACAAGCGCTCGTCGCCGCTTTTGAAGGTGCTGCCTATCGCGGTGCTGGCGGCGGTGCTGGTGTACTTCGCCGCGCAGGTATACAACTACTTTGCCGACCCGCTGACCATCACGCTGGTCTATGAGGCACAGGCGGAGGACGTTATCTCCATGGAGGGCTGGCTGGTGCGGACGGAGGAGCCGCTGCCCGGCCAGACCGGCACCGTGTCCCGGGCCGTGCAGGAGGGACAGCGGGTGGCCGCCGGCGAGACGGTGGCCACGGTGTACAGCGACGACAGCGCGCTGCAGACCGTCAGCCGGATCGAGACGCTGGAGCTGCAGCTGCAGCAGCTGCAGTTCGCCCTGACGTCCTATCTGGACCCGGACGCGGCGCTGAAGCTGGATACGTCCATCACCGGCGACATCCTGGCCCTGCGCCAGACGCTGAGCGCCGGGGACTATGCCGCGGCGGAGAGCGACCTGGCGGCGCTGAAGGCCGCCGTGCTGAAGCGGGACCACGGGAGCTATACGTCACAGGAGGAGATACAGGCGCAGATCAAGTCGGTGGAGAGTGAGATACAGCAGCAGAAAGCCGCGCTGTCCGGCGCGAAGACCGTGACCGCCAAGGCATCCGGCACCTATTCCGCCGTGTGCGACGGGTACGAGAGCGTGCTGACGGAGGCGTTTCTGGAGGACGTGACACCCAGCAAGCTGAACGGCGTGAAGGCGGCGGCGGAGCAGAGCAACGTGGGCAAGCTGATCTACGGCGACACCTGGTACTATGCGGTGGTGCTGCCGGCGGAGCAGGCGGCGGCGCTGAAGGATATGGGCCGGGTGGATGTACGCCTGGCCAAGGGCTTTGACCAGAGCATCCGCATGAGCGTGGTGTCCGTGTCCCGGGAGGAGAACGGTCAGGCGGCGGTGGTGCTGTCCAGCACACGGTATCTGGCACAGACCACGCTGCTGCGTCATCAGGCGGCGGACGCGGTGCTGCACACCTATCAGGGACTGCGGGTACCGGCCGACGCGCTGCGGGTCAGCGCGGACGGCACCACCGGCGTGTACTGTGTGGACGGCGAGAACGCCTCCTTCCGGCCGATCGAGCTGGTATATCAGGGGGAGGGCTACGCGCTGGTGAAGCCCGCCGAGGGCGTGCGGGACACACAGACCCTGCGCTCCGGCGATCAGGTCATCGCCACGTCCGGCGAGCTGTATGACGGCAAGGTCATCCGATAAACACGGCGGCACCCGCCTCCAGCGGGCGCACGCGGCTTAGATACGAAAGAGACAAGGAGGCACAAGCGATGTCTATTCGGGAAAATTTGGAAGCGATCCGCGCCGAGATCGACGCGGCGGCACGGGAGACGGGCCGCACCGGGGCGGATATCACGCTGGTGGGCGCCAGCAAGATGAACGATGCCGCCGCCTGCCAGGAGGCCATCGCCGCCGGCATCGATGCCCTGGGCGAGAACCGGGTGCAGGAGATGACCGCAAAGCTGGCGGAGGACGCCTATCGCGGCGCGCCGCTGCACTTCATCGGCCACTTGCAGCGCAACAAGGTGAAGCAGGTGGTGGGCAAGGTGGCCCTGATCCAGTCCATCGGCTCGCCGGAGCTGCTGGCCGAGGTGGACAAGCAGGCGGAAAAGCTGGGCATCGTGCAGGATATCCTGCTGGAGGTGAACATCGGCGGTGAGGCCGCCAAGAGCGGCGTCGATCCCGACGCACTGCCGCAATTGCTGGAAACCGCCGCCGCCTGCGCGCACATTCGCGTGCGCGGATTGATGGCGATCCCGCCCGTGGCAGAAACTTCCGACGGAAATCATGCATATTTTACGAAAATGCACGAGCTTTTTGTTGACATCGGCAGAAAAAAATACGATAATGTTTCTATGGACTTTCTGTCCATGGGTATGAGCGGGGATTTTGAGGACGCCATCGCCGCCGGTGCGAACATGGTGCGCGTCGGCTCGTCGATCTTCGGCGCACGGGACTATTCCCGGCACTGAGCGCCGCCCGCCGCACCTGAAAAGAGAACACAGCGGCAACACAGCGGCCGCCGGTAGATAAAGGGGGACCCTGCATGGGCTTTTTGTATGAACTGAAGAAAATGACGCGTCCGTACGATGACGACGACGAGTTTTTCGACGATGAGGATGAGGCGATCCCGGTCGCGGAAGCGCCCGCGCCCGAGCGTCCCGCTCCGGCACGGCCGGCGCGCCGCACGGCGCCCGCCGCCAAGCAGAGCTCCTTCATCCGCGACGACCCGGTCTCCGAGCCGGTGAGAGAGCCCGAGCGCCCCGCGCCGAGCTACACCGCCCGCGGCGACAGCCGCGTGG
>OHVY01000414.1_pt1 | contig 12230 bp, 9 predicted proteins | sample 1579641 | NCBI WGS metagenome assembly OHVY01 (sample SAMEA3882536, study PRJEB24775) | human gut metagenome | biome: human-associated habitat; feature: intestine environment; material: feces | place: Netherlands | collected 2009/2010
CCCTCCCGCCGCCGGCGGGCGCATCCTCACCGAGACGCTGGATCCCCCCGCCGTCCCCACCGGCGAGACAGGCTGCGCCGCCGCCATCGACCTGGGCACCACCACCACGGCGCTGCGGCTGTACGACCTGGCCACCGGCCACGCCCTGGCTACCTGCGCCGACTGGACGGCTCTGGCCCCCTACGGCGCGGATGTCATCACACGCATCCAGTATACCATCGACCACCAGGACGGGCTCACCCGCCTGTCCTCCCTACTCTGCCAGCAGCTGAAGGCCCTGCTCACCCGGGCACTCTCCCAGGCCGGGCGGCAGCCCGCCGAGCTGAAGCGCACCGTGACCGCCGGCAACACCGTCATGCAAAGCCTGCTCGCCGGCGTGTCCGTCCGCCCGCTGGCCGTCGCCCCCTTCTGCCCGGAGACCTTCTTCCGTCAGAGTTCCGGCCTCACGCTGCTGGACGCGCCGCTGTACTGCGTCCCCTGCGCGGCGGGCTTCGTGGGCGGCGATATCACCGCCGGCCTGCTGGCCTCCGGCCTTGCCCGACGCGCGGGCCATTTCCTGTTTCTGGACATCGGCACCAACGGCGAGATGGCCCTGGGCGGCATGGATGGCTTCACCTGCTGCGCCGTGGCTGCCGGCCCCGCCTTCGAGGGCGCGGGCATCGCCTGCGGTATGCTGGGCGTGGACGGTGCGGTCAGCCGCGTCCGGTACAGCGGCGCCTTCAAGATGAACGTCATCGGCGGCGGCGAGGCAGTCGGTCTCTGCGGCTCTGGTCTCATCGACCTGACGGCCCTCCTGCTGCGCCTGGGCGTCATTGACGAAGGCGGCCGTCTCCTACCGCCGGAAGACGCGCCTGAGGCGTTCCGCCGCTATTTGACCCGTGACGAAAACGGCTGCGGCGTCTTCCACCTGACCGACCGGGTGTATCTCACCGCCGCTGATGTCCGGGCGCTGCAGCTGGCCAAGGCGGCGGTGGCCGCCGGCGTGCAGATACTGCTGGCGCAGCAGGGGCTGACCCTTTCCGCGCTGGACGGTCTGTACCTATCCGGCGGCTTCGGGATGTACCTTGACCCCGCCAGCGCCGCGGCCATCGGTATGCTCCCCCGTCTCCCCGCCGCCAAGCTCCACAGCGTAGGCAACGCCGCCCTCTCCGGCGCGGCACAGCTGGCCCTGCGGGGTGATATGTCCGCCGCGGACGGCATCGTCAACCGTCTCACCTATCTCGAGCTCTCCGGGCGTCCCGACTTCGCCGACGCCTTTGCCAAAAACATTCCCCTAAGACCCATGCAATGGAGGTAACACCTATGGAGCTTCGTTTCCCTCTGATTCTGGACGGTGCCACCGGCACCGAGCTGCAAAAGCGCGGCTATACAGGCGACGTCTGCGCCGAGCAGTGGACACTGGACCATCCGGACGCCATCATCGACATCCAGCGCGGCTATGTGGCCGCCGGCAGCCAGGTGGTCTACACCCCCACCTTCGGTGCCAACCGCCGCAAGCTGGAGGAGTCCGGCCTATTCAACTGCACCGCCGACTACAACCGCCGTCTGGCGGAACTGTCCGCCCAGGCGGTGCAGGGCAAGGCCCTGCGGGCAGGCGATATGTCCCCCACCGGCGCGTTCCTCGCCCCGCTGGGCGACGTGTCCTTCGAGGAGCTGGTGGACATCTACACCGAGCAGGCCGCCGGTCTGGAACGCGCCGGCGTGGACCTGTTCGTCATCGAGACCATGATGACCCTCTCCGACGCCCGTGCGGCGGTGCTGGCCGTCCGCAGCGTCAGCGACAAGCCTATCTTCGTCACCTTCACCTGTGACGAAAACGGCCGCAGCGTCTCCGGCACCGACATCACCGCGGCGCTGGTAGTCCTGCAGGGCATGGGCATCGACGCCTTTGGTCTGAACTGCTCCGCCGGCCCGGAGCAGATGCTTCTCCAGCTGAAGCGCCTGCGGGAATATGCCCGGGTCCCCCTGATCGCCAAGCCCAATGCCGGTATGCCCATTATCGAGAACGGCGAGACGGTCTACCGCTGCACCGGCGAGGAATTCACCGCCCTGGTGCCGGAATTTCTGGCCGCCGGCGTGGCCGTGTTCGGCGGCTGCTGCGGCACCACCGCCGCGCATATCGCCGCCCTGGCCCGGGCACTGGACGGCGCGGTCATCACGCCGCCGGCGCCGCAGCACACGAACGAGCTGCCCGCCGCCACGGAAAAGCTGCCCTTCCCCCTGCCCGCCGATATCACCTGGCACACCGTCGTCGACCTGACCGGCGATGCGGAGGATACGCTCACCGCCGCGCTGGACAGCGGTGAGACGGTCCTGGCCCTGCGTATCGCCTCCTGGGACGATGTACAGGCCCTGGCGGACTACCAGTATATGCTCACCAAGCCGGTGTGCTTCGTCTGCAACGACACCCAGCTGCTGGAGGCCGCCCTCCGGGCCTATCAGGGCCGCGCCCTGTACGACGGCACCCTGCCGGAGGACACGCTCCTGCCCCTGTGCGCCAAATATGGTCTCCTGCTGTAAAAAAACAAGGCCCCCGCGGGCCTTGTTTTTTATTCCTTTTTCCCGGTACAGCCGCCGCAACTCCCGCTGCAGCCAGAACAGCCGGCGCATCCGCCGTTTTTCCGCGCCCGCCGCGCACTACGCAGGGCCAGCACACCGCACAGCGCCACCAGTGCCAGCAGCACCCAGTCCATCCAGCTCACAGCAGCAGCCCTCCCACAGCGTAAGCGATGTACGCCGCCAGCCACGCCACTACGCATTGCAGCAGCACCACGCCCACCGTTTTGATGCGGGATCCCAGTTCACGCCGTATGGTGGCCACCGCCGCTATACAAGGGGTATACAGCAGCGTGAACACCAGAAAGCTGATGGCGCTGCGCGTGGTGAACAGCGACGTGATGGCCGCGTTCCCCAGCAGCACCTGCAGCGTGCTGACCACCGACTCCTTGGCGATAAAGCCGGAGATCAGCGCCGTGGCACAGCGCCAGTCACCAAAGCCCAGCGGCCTGAACAGCACCGCCAGCCATTGGCCGATCAGCGCCAGCAGACTGTCCGCGCTGTCCGTGACCACATTGAGCCGCGTGTCGAAGCTCTGTAGGAACCAGATGACCACCGTGGCCAGGAAGATCACGGTGAAGGCCCGCTGCAAAAAGTCCTTGGCCTTCTCCCACAGCAGCAGCCCCACGCTTTTAGCGGAGGGCATACGGTAGTTGGGCAGCTCCATGACAAAGGGCACAGGCTTGCCCCTGAAGGCGGTCCCCTTCATCACCAGCGCTGCCAGAATACCCACCACGATACCCAGCACATACAGGGAGATCATCACCAGCGCCTTGTGGTCGGTGAAGAACGCGGCGGTAAAAAAGCCATAGATGGGGATCTTGGCCGAGCAGCTCATATAGGGCGTCAGCAGAATGGTCATCTTCCGATCCCGGTCCGAGGACACCGTGCGGGTGGCCATGATAGCCGGCACCGAGCAGCCGAAGCCGATCAGCAGCGGTACGATGCTCCGTCCGGACAGACCGATCTTCCGCAGCAGCTTGTCCATGACAAAGGCCACCCGGGCCATATAGCCGGTATCCTCCAGAATGGACAGAAAGAAAAACAGCGTCACGATAATGGGCAGGAATGACAGCACGCTGCCCACACCGGCGAAGATGCCGTCAATAATAAGGCTGTGCACCACCGGGTTGATGCCGTAGGCGGTCAGCGCCCCGTCCACGCCGGCGGTCACGTAGTCGATACCCAGCGCCAGCAGATCGCTTAGCCCCTGGCCAATAACATCGAACGTCAGCCAGAAGATCAGCAGCATCACGCCAAAGAATACCGGCAGCGCCGTGTATTTCCCCGTCAGTACCCTGTCCCAGGCCACGCTGCGCTTGTGCTCCTTGCTCTCATGGCACTTGACCACCGCGTCGGCGGTGACCTGCTCGATGAACGTATACCACATATCCGCCAGCGAGGCGTTGCGGTCCAATCCGTTCTCCGTCTCCATCTGCACGATGCAGTGCTCCAGCAGTTCCCTCTCGTTCTGATCCAGCACCAGCCGGTCCGCCATATCCCTGTCGCCCTCAATGAGCTTCGTGGCGCAGAACCGGGGCGGCAGACCCAGCCGCTCAGCGTGGTCCTCGATCAGATGCACCACCGCATGGACGCACCGGTGCACCGGCGAATTCGCCGCGCAGAAGTCATAGACCTTGGGCAGTACCCGGTTTTTCGCCGTCTCCACCGCCCGGTCCATCAGCTCGGACACACCCTCGCCCTTGGCGGCGGTAATGGGCACCACGGGAATGCCCAGGTCGTCGGACAGCTTCTGTACGTCGATGGTGCCGCCGTTGGCGCGCACCTCGTCCATCATGTTCAATGCCAGCACCATAGGCACCCGCAGCTCCAGCAGCTGCAGTGTCAGGTACAGATTGCGCTCGATGTTTGTGGCATCCACGATATTGATGATGCCGTCCGGCTTCTGGTTCAGTATGTAGTCCCGCGTGACGATCTCCTCCTGGGTATAGGTACGCAGGGAGTAGATACCCGGCAGATCCACCACGGTGCACTCCTTGTGCTCCCGTACCTCTCCGGACTTCTGGTCCACCGTCACGCCGGGGAAATTCCCCACGTGCTGGTTGGAGCCGGTCAAAGCATTGAACAGCGTAGTCTTGCCGCAGTTCTGGTTGCCCGCCAATGCAAAGATCATACGCGATCCCTCTTTTCCACGGTTATCTGTCGGGCGTCCTCCACCCGCAGCGTCAACTCATAGCCCCGCACGTGTATCTCGATGGGATCCCCCATAGGGGCCACCTTCCGCAGTGTCACCACGGTCCGGGGCGTCAGCCCCATATCCAGCAGGCGGCAGCGCAGTGCGCCCTCCCCGCCCACGGCAGTGATGGCGGCGCTGTCGCCGATCTTCAGTTCATTCAGTGTCATAGCGCGTTACCTCAATCGTCTATCTATGTCATGTGGTATGATGTTAGCACAGGCTAACCGGCCTGTCAAGCAGCGCCTCGTTTTATGCCGATAGTTAAATCCATTTAACTTCTCCTTGCTTTTATCACGTCGGCGTGTTATACTTTAGTTAGAGCACTCTAAGTAGCAAAGGAGGTGCCGCCGTGGTATTACAGGAATCCGGCGAGATGTATCTGGAGAGCATCCTGGTCCTGATCCGCCAGGGGAAGGCCGTCCGTTCCATCGACATCGTGGACTATATGGGCTACTCCAAGCCCAGCGTCAGCCGCGCCGTTGGCCTGCTGAAGGCCGGGCAGTATATCGACGTAGACGACGGCGGCTACATCACCCTCACCGCCGCCGGGCGCGAGGTAGCCGAAAAGATCTACGAGCGCCACACGGTCCTCACGGACTTTCTCCGCCGCCTGGGTGTGGACGAGGCCAGCGCTGCCGAGGACGCCTGCCGCATGGAGCACGTCATCAGTGACGCTACCTTCCAGGCCCTGAAGCGTCATCTTGCATCCCCCCAATAACCGCTGAACAGGCCGCCCTCCGGCGGTTCCTTTCACACAAAAGCCTCCCCCGGTTTCGCCGGGGGAGGCTCATTCTCTGCCTCCGGTCAAGCCGGGGGCCTTGCTTTTTCAGTTACTGTTGGCGCTGTACAGTCCCGCCGCGTCGTCCAGCGGCATGGAGAACGTCACCGTCTGCGCCTCGGTGTGGGCGCCGGCCTTCTCCATGATGGACTGCATGATGGCCGCCCGCTTGTCGGCGGAGGTCACCAGGAAGATCATCTCCCGTTCCTCCGAGATGGCCATGCCGAAGAACTTGTTGCTGTTCTCCGCGTCGGTAGCCCGGGCGTGAATGACCGTACCGCCCCGCGCGCCGGCGGCGGAGGCCGCCTCCATCACCGTGTCGGTGTACCCGGTATTGGTGATCGCCACGATCAGCTGATACGCGTTCTCGTTCATCTGCTCTTCCTCCTTCACAGTCATATCCGGCTGCGCGTCGCTTTTGCCGGAGATCAGATAGTTCAGCGCCGTCCTTCCGCCCACGCTGCTCAGGTGCAGGCACACGGCGATACCGCTGCCGGGCCGGTCGATCCGCATGGTGTCCACCAGTTCCCGCATCAGCACCTCCTTGACAGCCGGCGTCACCACGGAGAACATTACGGACTTCTCCGTAGCCTCCAGACCCAGATAACTCAGCACGTCGTTGCTGGCGGTGCCCCGTCCCAGGGCGGTGAACACCACCGGCGCGCCGAAAGCCCGGTAGAAATCCAGAAAATGCGTGGCGCCCATGACCCGGTTGGTGATGGTGATCATCAGATACAGACGGTTCTTGGTTGTTTCAGACATATCTCCACCTCCTCAGCACAGCTCGATAAGCTCCTCCACCGCCACAGGCGCGGCAGGAGCAGGTGCGCGGCGCAGCTTTCTCTGATAGCTCAGGCCCAGCAGCTGTATGGTCACCAGCGGCGTCATGGCCACCATCGCCACCACACCGAAAGCGTCCGTCACCAGATTGCCGCCCACAGCGTCGCAGGCGCCCAGGGCGAAGGGCAGCAGGAACGTAGCCGTCATGGGTCCGGAGGCCACGCCGCCAGAGTCGAAGGCCACGGACGTAAAGATCTGCGGCACCACGAAGCTCAACGCCAGACTCAGCACATAGCCCGGCACCAGGAACCACATGATGGAGATACCCGTCAGCACCCGGATCATAGCCAGCCCCAGCGAGATGGCCACGCCCACAGACAGCGCCAGGTTCATGGCGTGAGCCGGAATGGAACCGGCGGTGATCTCCTCCACCTGCTTGTTCAGCACATGGACAGCCGGCTCCGCCTGTACGATGAAATAACCGATGACCATAGCAATGGGGATAAGTATCCAATTATAGGTGTGGCTGGCGATGCTGCCGCCCAAAAAGCTGCCCACGGGCATAAAGCCCACGTTCACGCCCATCAGGAAGATGGTCAATCCTATGTACACATACACCAGACCGATGACCATGTGCAGTATCTCCTTGCGTTTGAGTCTGCGGGTCACCAGCTGGAACAGGATCAGGAAAGCGCCGATAGGCAGCAGCGCCGATGCCGTCTCCTTCAGATAGTGGGGTATCTCGCTGAGATACAGATCAAACATCTCCACCGTGTCCTTGGCATCCGGCATGACCGCCGCGGTGTAGGCGCTTCCGTCCGGCTTATACAGCAATCCAAGGATCAGCACCGTGATGATCGGCCCGATAGAGCACAGCGCCACCAGGCCGAAGCTGTCGCCCCCTGCCTGCTTGTCGCTTCGCACGGCGCACACACCCACGCCCAGCGCCATGATGAACGGCACCGTCATGGGTCCGGTGGTCACACCGCCGGAGTCAAAGGCCACCGCCCAGAAATCCGGCGACACGAACATCGCCAGCGTGAACACAATGGCGTAAAACCCGATCAGCAGCCACCGCAGCTGTATACCCAGTACGATACGCAGCAGGGCGATGACCAGGAACACACCCACGCCCACCGCCACGGACCAGATGATCACGTTGTTCTCGATGGCCGGCACCTGGTTGGCCAGCACCTGCAGATCCGGCTCCGCCACGGTAATGATCATGCCGATGAGGAAGCCCACCACCGTGATGATCCACACCTTCTTTCGCCGTGTGATCTCGGAGCCTACCGCCTGTCCCAACGGGATCATGGACATCTCCGACCCCAGCGTGAACAGTCCCATGCCGGCGATCAGCATCACGCCGCCCAGCAGGAACGCCACCATGGCGTTGTTGGGCACCGGCGCGATGGTGAAGCACAGCACCAGCACGATAAGCATCACCGGCAATACCGATGTCAGCGACTCGTGCAGCGGTTTTTTGAATACAGCAAAGACGTTTTCCGCCTTCTGCCGTTTTTTACGCAGTCTCGCCTGCTCGTCCTGAATAGTCCTGTGGCTCAAGTCTACCTTCCTTTCCTCGTCCTCCATAGCCTATACCAAAAAGCGGCGCATCTGTCCGTATCGGGCAGACACGCCTCCGCGTCTTAACAGGTATATTGTACCATATGTTCACTTTTGGCACAACCCCACCGCTGTTAATAATGTGTGAAGATTGCACCGGTTTTTTTACGCCGTTTTCTCCACCAGCGCCGCCGCATGGGCCGCCATGCCCTCGCCGCTGCCGGTAAAACCCAGCCCCTCCTCCGTCGTCGCCTTCACAGAAACGCGTCCCGCGTCCAGCCCCATGGCTGCCGCCAGTCTCTCCCGCATCTCCGGGATATAGGGTGCCAGCTTCGGCGCCTGCGCCGCCACCGTAGCGTCCACATTCACAATGGTCCAGCCCGCCTCCTCCAGCACCGCCGTCACCTGCCGCAGCAGCGCCGTGCTGTCCGCCCCGGCGTAGCGCGCATCGCTGTCCGGAAACAGCTTGCCGATGTCCCCCAGCGCCGCAGCGCCCAGCAGGGCATCCATCACCGCGTGGGTCAGCACGTCCGCGTCGGAGTGCCCCAGCAGCCCCTTCTCAAAGGGCACCGTCACCCCGCCCAGCACCAGGGCGCGGCCCGGTACCAGCCGGTGTACGTCATAGCCGTATCCAATGCGCAGATCCGTCATGATCTGTTCTCCCTCTCCCGCAGGAATGCCTCCGCCATGGTCAGGTCCTCCCGCGTGGTGATCTTGATGTTCTCCCGCCAGCCGGGGGCCAGCCATACCTCCTTGCCCAGCCGTTCCACGGCGGAGCAGTCGTCCGTGATGTCCGCCCCGGCCTGAATAGCCGACTGCAGAGCAGCCTTCAGGATGTTCGCCTGAAACACCTGTGGCGTCTGTACGGCGTACAGCGTTTTCCGGTCCGGCGTGGACTGCACCAGCCCTGCCATATCCGCCACCTTCACCGTGTCCGTCACCGGCAGCGCCGGCGCGGCGGCATAGGTCCGCTGTCCCAGCCGCACCATGTCGTCCACCTGCTCCGGCAGGATCAGCGGCCGCGCGCCGTCATGCACCGCCAGCAGCTCGCAGCTGTCGCCGGCCGCCAGCGCCGCCAGCAGCACCGACTGAGCGCGGCTCCCGCCGCCCTCCACCACGCGCAGCGGCGTTTTGACATTCGCCCCGGCACACAGGGCCGCGATCTCCTCCAGGCGCTCCGGGCTTACCGCCACCACGATCTCGTCGATCAGCGCCGCCTCATCCAGCGCCCGCAGCGTCCGCAGCAGCACCGGCACGCCGCACAGCGGCGCCGTCAGCTTATCCGTGCCGCCCATGCGCTCAGAGCGCCCCGCGGCAGGCACCAGCGCCGCGCAGCGGGGGTGCCGTTCCTTTTTCCGGTTTAACAGCTTGTCAAAGAGCTTCCCCATCGTCATTCGCACGCTCCCGTCATCACCGCGCCATCCAGCAGACGCTCCGCCTCTTGGTATCCGATCTCCCGCACCATCGCCAGCTCCGACAGCAGTATCTCCTTGGCACTGTGCAGCATTTTTCTCTCTCCGGTGGACAGTCCCCGCGCCGCCTCCCGCCGCATCAGGGACTTGACCACCCGTGCCACCTCCGTCAGGTCGCCGCTTTTCAGCCGCGCCATGTTCTCCCTGTAGCGGCGGTTCCAGTTGCGCTCCTCCGCCACCGTCAGCGATGGGATGGCCGAGAGCACCGCGTCCATTCTCTCCCGATCATACAGCAGCCGCACGCCGATGGCCTCGCAGTTATCAGTGGGCAGCTTCAGTACCAGTCCGCTGACGGCTTGACGGAACACATAGTACGTCCGCGCCGCGCCGTACAGCAGCTCCTCCGTCACGTTCTCGATAACGCCCGCCCCGTGCATGGGGTGCACCACCCGCTGACCGATGCCGTACATACCGCCGCCTCCCTTCCTGCTGTTCTTGTAGAAAATTATACCGTATTCCCCCACTTTTTACAAGGGATTTCCGTATCTTTCCCGTAAAAAGCACGGTCCCCGGCACTGCCTGGGACCGTGCTTTTCCGTTATCTCGCCTCGTACAGTGCCTTGCAGGCCCGGTACATCTCGTAGCAGTCCACCTTGGCCACCACCTCGAAGGGCGCGTGCATGCTCAGCACCGGCACGCCGGCATCCAGCGTGGCGATGTTCCGGTTGGCCATATACTGTGCCACCGTCCCGCCGCCGCCGGCGTCGATCTTGCCCAGCTCGCAGATCTGCCACCGCACGCCCGCGCCGTCCAGCACCGCGCGCACATAAGCCACCGTCTCCGCGTTGGCGTCCGAGGAACCGGACTTGCCCCGCGCGCCGGTGTACTTGCAGATACCCACGCCGTAGTTGACGAAGGCCGCGTTCTTCTTCTCGTACACATCGGCAAAGTTGGGGTCATAGGCCGCCGTCACGTCGGCGGACAGGCAAAAGGCGTTCTCAAAGCACGCCTTCAGCGGCACGTTCTGGCCGTCGCACAGGTCAGACATAAAGGCGTCAAAGGCCGCGGACTGCATACCTGTCACGCCCATGGAGCCGATCTCCTCCTTGTCCGCCAGCACGCATACCGCCGTCTTGTCCGGCGTTTCGATATCCAGCAGCGCCCGCAGCGCCGCGTAGCCGCACACCCGGTCATCGTGACCGTAGGACCCGATCATGCTGCCGTCAATACCGATGTCCACCGCCTCCGCGGCGGGAACAGCCTCCAGCTCCGCGGAGGCGAAGTCGCTCTCCGTGATGCCGTACTTGTCGTGCAGCCGCTTCATCACGTGCAGCTTCACCCGGTCCTTGTCCTCGCTGTCCCCGATGGGCCGGCTGCCCACCAGCAAGTTCAGCGTCTCGCCGGGCACCGCCTCGTTCAGGGGCTTCCGGCCCTGTTCGCCGCCCAGATGGGGCAGCAGGTCCGTGATGACCAGCTGGGGCTCACCCGCCTCGCCGATGCACACGTCTACCACGCTGCCGTCCTTCTTGGCCACCACGCCCCGCAGCTGCAGGGGGATAGTCACCCACTGGTACTTGCGGATACCGCCGTAGTAGTGGGTCTTGAAGTAGCTCAGGTGGTCGGACTCATACAGCGGGGTCGGGCGCAGGTCCAGACGGGGGCTGTCGGTATGCGCGATGACCAGACGGAAGCCGTCCTCAAAGCTGCGGGTGCCGATGGTGGAAGCCACGACGGCCTTCTTGAACTGGACGAAGTAGACCTTATCGCCGGGCTGGTAGGTCTTTTTGGGGTCGAACTCCACGTAGCCGGCATCCTTGAGCATCTGCTCGCTCTCGGCGGCGACTTCGCGCTCGGTCTTGCCGTTGTCGAGGAACTTCTTGTAGCCCTCGGCAAAGTCGTGGGCCTTCTGCTTCACGTCAGCGTCCTTATCGGCGACGTAAGCAGGCTTATAGAGCAGCTTTTCGGCCAGCTGCTGGGTCGGAGTTTTTTCTGCCATAGAATTTCTCCTGCCTTTCTGTTTCCATATTCCTAAATATTTCAAACCGGGAGACCCGGTTCAAGCGGATCAAGTGCCATACAGGTTCTGATACACTGCATAGCAGGCGGTGATCTTTTCCACATAGTGGTGCATCTGGTTGTAGGGAAACCCCTGCAGCGTGATGCCGTCGGCGGAGTGTTCTTCCTTTTGCAGCAGCGCATCCACCGTGCCCCAGCCGCTGTGGTAGGCGGCTGCAGCGGTGGCCACATCACCGTTGTAGCGTTCCAGACACAGATGCAGGTAGTAGCACCCGAAGCGGATGCTCGTGTCCGGGTCGTACAGGTCTGCAAAAGCCAGATCCTCGTCCGCCGCGATCTTGCTGCGCAGCCAGAGGAAGGTCTCCTCGGTCATCTGCATCAGGCCGCGGGCCTCGACGCTGGATGTAGCATCCGGGTCAAAGCCGCTCTCCGTACGGACAAAGGAGTAGACCAGCAGCGGGTCGAGGTCGTACTCGGCGGCATACTGCTCCACAAGAACGGAATACTTGCAGGGATAGAGCGTTTTTTCCACCCGCGTCCGCACCGGCGGCAGGCAGAGGATGCCCAGCGTCACCAGAAACACCAGAACGAAGCCGTTCAAAAATCTCTTCGCATTCAAACCGAGGGTCGCGCACCACCTTTCGTGCCGCCTTCCGCCAGCAGCTGCTCGCAAAGTGCGTTCGCAGCTGCTTCCAGTGCGGCAAGGTCTGCGTCGTTGCGCAGAACGTAATCGGCGCGGGCCAGCAGGGCTTCTTCGGACGTCTGGGCGTTCAGGCGGCGCGCTGCCATTTCGGGCGCGATGCCGTCCCGCTTTGCGATGCGGGCCACGCTCGTTTCAAATGGAGCCGTCACCACAGCCAGACGGTCGCACTCGGCTTCGGCCTCTGTCCCGACGATGACCGCACCATCCAGCACAAAGAGCGAA
>OHVY01000419.1_pt1 | contig 12178 bp, 9 predicted proteins | sample 1579641 | NCBI WGS metagenome assembly OHVY01 (sample SAMEA3882536, study PRJEB24775) | human gut metagenome | biome: human-associated habitat; feature: intestine environment; material: feces | place: Netherlands | collected 2009/2010
CGCCGTAGCTGTCCAGCAGGTCGTCCTGCAACTGGAACGCCAGCCCCAGCTCGACGGCGAAGCGCCGCAGGTGGCGGCAGTCCTCGTCCGAAGCGCCGCCCAGCATCGCGCCGATCACGACCGATCCGGCCAGCAGCACCGAGGTCTTCAACTCGATCATGTGCATGTATTCGACCACCGAGACCTTGGGTTTCTGTTCGAAATCCATGTCGTACTGCTGTCCTTCGCAGACTTCGAGCGCCATGGTGTTGAACGTGCCCAGTATCCGGGGCAGCAGCTCCGCGGGCACTTCGCTCAGCAGGCGGTAGGCGCAGATCATCATGGCGTCGCCCGAGAGGATGGCCACGTTCTGCCCCCATTTGGCATGGACCGAGGGCTTGCCCCGGCGCACGGCGGCGTTGTCCATGATGTCGTCGTGCAGCAGCGTGAAGTTGTGGAACACCTCGACGGCCGCAGCTGCGGGCAGCGCCTGCTTCACGTCGTCGCCGCGCTGGATGCTCTTCTGGTACACGACGTCGCGCAGCTTTTTCACCGCGTCGTGCGCGACCGTTGCGCCGAGGTCGGCCATAATGAGGCTGTCCTCAAGCTCGTCATAGAATTCGTCGTCAATGGTCTCCCACACGATGGTGTCGAACCATGCCTTTTTGATCTTTGCAAAAATACCCATTTGTTTCTCCTCGCGCTTTATTCCTTAATGTTGAGTTCCTTCGCCATGTCGTTCATATTGATGGTCAGCACCTTGCTCACGCCGCGCTCCTGCATCGTGACGCCGTAAAGGACGTCCGCTGCCTCCATCGTGCCGCGGCGGTGCGTGATGACGATAAACTGCGTTTTCTGCGTGATGCGGCGCATGTAATTGGCCACGCGCACCACGTTCGGCTCGTCGAGCGCCGCCTCGATCTCATCCATGACGCAGAACGGCGTCGGATGAACCTTCAGGATGGCGAAGTACAGCGCGATGGCGACGAACGCCTTTTCGCCGCCCGAGAGCAGCGTGATCGTCTTGAGCGCCTTGCCCGGCGGCTGGACCTTGATCTCGATGCCGCAGTTGAGGATATCGCTCTCGTCCTCCAGCTCCAGCCGCGCCTTGCCGCCGCCGAACAGCTCCAAAAACGTCTCCTGGAAGCTCTCGTTCAGCAGCTGGAACTGCTCGGCAAAAATGCTGGTCATCTGCTGGGTGATCTGGTCGATAATGCCCAGCAGCTCCTCCTTGGCCTGCTCCACATCGCTGCGCTGCTCGGACAGATAGGTGTACCGGGTGTTCACCCGGTCGAACTCCTCGATGGCGCCGATGTTGGGCGTACCCAGCGCCTTGATCTCCCGGTTCAGTTCGGCAATGCGCCGCGTGGCCTTGGGCACGCTCTCCAGCTCGATACGCTGCTCCATGGCGTCGCTGTGGCTCAGTTCGTAGCGCTCCCACAGCTTCTCCAGGATCTGCCCCTCCTCCATGCCGCTGTTTTCCAGCTTCTGCTGCAATTTGTTGTACGCCTGCATGGTCTGCAAAAGCGTATCGTTGCAGGCGCGGCTGTCACGGCTATGCTGGTCACGCTGCTGCTCCAGCGCCAGTTTGGCCTGGGCCAGATCCTCCAGCCGCTGCCGCAGCTGTATCACACGGGCGTTCTTCTCCTCCAGCGCCGCCTGATGGCCCGCCATATCGGCCAGCGCCTTCTCGTTGGCCTGCCGGTACTCCTGCACCCGCCGGTCGCGCTCAGCGCGGTCGGATACCATATCCGCCTGCAAGCCCCGCAGGTCCTCCACGCTCCGCAGAACGCTGTCCTTCTCCGCGCTCAGTGCCGCCTGATCGGCCTTCTTGTCGCTGACGGCCTGGGCCAGTTGGTTGGTCTGCTCCGTCAGATCGGTCTGGCCGGCCAGCTTGTCCCGCATCTCCTGCCGCAGCGCGGCCGCGCGGTCCTCTGCCGCAGTGATGTCCGCCTGTATCCCGGCCATGCGCCCGCGGCCGTCCGTCTCCCGGCGGTCCAGGCCGGACAACTCCTGCTCCATAGTCTCGCAGCTCAGGCGCAGGCTCTCCAGCAGGAGGTCATAGTGGTCCTGCCGTCCCTGTAAGGTCAGCACCTCGTCCGCCGCCTTGCGCTGCTGGTCCTTGGCCACCTGCAATTCATACTCAGCCTTCTGCAGCTCCCTCTGGGCCGCCTCGGCCTGCTGCGCGGCCTCGTTCAGCTTACCGTGCAGGGCGCCCTGTGCCGCCTTCAGCCGTTCCAGCTCATTGGCCCGGGACAGCACGCCGGAGGATCGGCTGGCGGAGCCGCCGGTCATGGAGCCGCCCCGGTTGATGATCTGTCCGTCCAGCGTCACGATGCGGAAGGCATTGCGGAACTTACGCGCCATGGCGATACCGCTGTCCAGGTCCTCCACTACCACCGTCCGGCCCAGCAGATTTTTAAAAATATGGTCGTATCGCGCGTCGTACCGCACCAGACGGCTGGCGATGCCTACAAAACCATACTCTCCCGCAGCGTTCTCCCGCAGCTCGTCGCCCCGGATGGCCGTCAGCGGAAGGAAGGTAGCGCGGCCGCCGTCCCGCTGCTTCAGGAACTGGATGGCCGCCTTGGCGTCCTCCTCCCGTTCCACCACAATGTTCTGCAGTGCCGCGCCCAGCGCCGTCTCCAGCGCCACGGCATAGGTCTGCTCTGTGGTCATCAGTCCGGCCACCGGCCCGTGAATGCCCCGCAGCGTGTTCTTCTCCGCTGCCTGCATCACGGTCTTTACCGCCTTGTTGAAGCCCTCGTACTCCTTCTCCATCTCCGTCAGCAGACGGATGCGGTCCTCCTGGGCGTTCACCTGCCGGGTCAGCTCCTGTTTTGCGTCCTGGGCGCTCTGCGCCTTCTGGCGGCGGCTGTCCATCCGCAGGCTGTGACCCTGAATGATATTCTCCGCCGCCTGGGCCTCCTCCCTGGCATCGTTCAGCGCCCGGCGATTGGTCTTTGCGTCCTTTTCGCTCTCCTCCAGCTTACGCTGTGCCTCGGACAGCTCCTGCCGCACCGTAATCCGCCGCTGTCCGGCCTCGTCCAGGCCCGCCTGCAGGGCGGACAGCGCGGCGCGCCCGTCTGCGGCCTCGGCCACAGCAATGGCCTCCTGCGCCCGCAGGGCCTCGGCCTCGTCCGCCGCGCCCTTTGCGCTGTCAGCCAGCGCCTGCGCCCGAGAGAGCAACTCACTCAGCGCCGTCTCCAATACCGCCGCGTCGCGGTCGATGTCCGCGATACGCGCCAGCTGTCCGTCGATCTGTCCCTGTAAATTCTCCCGCCGCTGGTCTGTGCTGGTCAGTTCCTGTTCCAGCCGGCGCAGAGACTCGTTGTTGTGCTCCACAGAGGTCTGCAGCACCGCGATGGCCGCAGACTCCTCGCCGGCGGCGGACTCCGCCTCGGTCACCTGACCGCGCAGCGCGTCAGCCGCCACGTCGTTCTGCCGCATCTCCTCGGTAAAACGCTCTCCCTGGGCGTAGGCCTCGTCCAGCGCCGCCTGGGCCTGGTCACAGGCCTCCTTGGCCTGAGCCGTATCGCTCTCCAGCTTCAGCTTGGCAGTCCGCAGGTTTTGCAGCTGCTCCAGCCACACGGAGATCTCCAGCACCCGCAGCTCATCCCGCAGCACCAGATACTTCTTCGCCGTCTCCGCCTGCGCCCGCAGCGGCTCCACCTGCAATTCCAGCTCGGCGATCTTGTCGTTGATACGCACCAGGTTTTCCTCGGTGCGCTCCAGCTTGCGCTCGGACTCCTCCTTGCGGTGCCGGTATTTGCTGATACCGGCGGCCTCCTCGAAGATCTCCCGGCGCTCGCCGCTTTTCACAGACAGTATCTCGTCGATCTTGCCCTGTCCGATAATGGAATAGCCCTCCCGGCCCATACCGGTGTCCATGAACAGCTCGTTCACGTCCTTCAGCCGCACGGACTGCTTATTGATATAGTACTCCGACTCACCGCTGCGGTAATACCGCCGTGTCACGGCCACCTCTGCCTCCTCCCGGGTAGGGAAGATATGCTCGGTGTTGTCGATGACCAGCGTCACCTGGGCAAAGCCCATCTGGTTCCGCTTCTCCGTACCGCCGAAGATCACGTCCTCCATCTTGGCGCCGCGGAGCTGGCGGCTGTTCTGCTCGCCCATGACCCAGCGGATGGCGTCGGAGATGTTGGACTTGCCGGACCCGTTTGGTCCCACGATAGCGGTGATGTCCTCGCCGAAATTCAATACCGTCTTGTCGGGGAAACTCTTGAACCCCTGTATCTCAAGTGCTTTTAAGTACAACTGCGTCACCTCTTATACTTTGGCATACCTTAACTAAGATAGTATACTATGGAAGTCCCCGTTTTTCAAGAAAAACCGCGCGCCGGCATGAAAAAAGCGGAGAGCCCCCGCCCTCCGCCAATGTCTATCCATGCCGCCGTTCGATCTGTCCGTACAGTGCCTCCAGCGCATCGCCCAGTGTACCGATCCGATCGATGATTCCCTCTGCCACCGCCTGCTCGCCGTACAGCACCGTCCCCACGTCGTTGGCCATGTCGCCGCTGGAGAGCATCAGCTCCCGGAACCGTTCCGCGGTCACGCGGCTGTTGGCCGCCACGAACTGAATAATGCGCTCCTGGAGGCGTTCAAAATACCTGTACGTCTCCGGCGCGGCAATGACCGTCCCGGACATCCGCACCGGATGCACTGTCATGGATGCCGTGGGCGCGATGAATGTCTCCTTTCCGCACACCGCCAGCGGTACGCCGATGGAGTGCCCGCCGCCCAGCACCAGCGTCACCACCGGCTTCGTCATGCCCGCCGCCAGCTCCGCGATGGCCAGTCCCGCCTCGATGTCGCCGCCCACGGTGTTCAGAAGCAGCAGTACGCCGTCCACCTGTTCGCTCTGCTCCAGCGCCGCCAGCAGCGGCAGTACGTGCTCGTACTTCGTGCTCTTCAGATTGTCCGGCAGCAGCGTGTGTCCCTCCACCTGCCCCACGATGGTCAGGCAGTGCACCGTCCCCCGGCTGTTTTTCACCACAGTGCTGCCCATATCGATGATCGGCTGTACCGGCACCGCCGCTTTTTCCTCGTTCTTTTCCCGGTTTTCGTCGTTGCTCATATCCGCGCCTCCTTTTTGCCGTAGCTTGCGCGGATACCGCCTCTTTCATGCAAAAAGAGCGCCTCCCGGCGCTCTTTTTCGTTATTCGTTATCTTCTGTTGTGGGGATACCAGATCTTCTGCTTCTCCGCCTCGCGGATCAGTTCCTCCCGGAAGTCCGGGTGCGCGATGGAGATCAGCTTCTCCGCGCGCTCCCACACCGTCAGTCCCTTCAGGCACACGCAGCCGTACTCCGTCACCACGTACATGGTGTTCACGCGGGTATCCGTCACCACGGAACCGTTCTGCAGGGTAGGCCGTATGCGGGAATGCAGCGTGCCGTCCTTGTCTGCGTGAGTGGAGCTGAGACAGATAAAGCTCTTACCGCCCTTGGACAGATACGCACCCAGCACAAAGTCCTGCTGTCCGCCGGCGCCGCTGATCTGCTTGGTGCCCGCCGTCTCACCGTTCACCTGCCCGTACAGGTCCACATCCACCGCGTTGTTGATGGAGACAAAGTTGTCGATGGCCGCGATGGTGCGGATGTCGTTGGTGTAGCTGATGGGCGCGGCCATGCACGCCGGGTTGTCGTCCAGATAGTCGTACAGCTTCTGGGTACCGGCGGCAAAGGCGAACACCTGCCGGCCGCGGTCGATGTTCTTCTTCATGCACGTGACCTTCCCCGCCATCGCCAGATCCACATAGGCGTCCACATACATCTCCGTGTGTACGCCCAAATCCTTCAGGTCGGACTCGCACAGCATAGCGCCCACGGTGTTGGGCATACCGCCGATGCCCAGCTGCAAACAGGCCCCATCGGGTATCTGCTCCACGATCAGCTTCGCCACCGCCCGGTCCACCTCCGTAGCCGTGCCGCTGGGCTGGATGCCCATGGGGTCGTTGCGCCCCTCCACGATCATGTCCACCTCGCTGACATGGATGCAGTTGTCAAAGCCGCCCAGGCACCGGGGCATATTTTCGTTGACCTCCACGATGACCACCTTGGCCATCTCGCACACCGCCTTCACATGCGAAGCCGACAGTCCGAAGTTGAAGTACCCGTGCTTGTCCATCGGGGCCACCTGGAACATGGCCACGTCCGGCGGCGTGATGTGGTCGTAGTAGTACCGGGGCAGCTCGGAGTACCGCATGGGCTCGTGGAACCCGGCGCCGCTGGCGATATGATGGCGCTCCACGCTGCTCATGTGGTGAGAGTTGAAGATGATATGGTGTACCGGATCCTCGATGTCGAAGATCGCCGGCTTCCACAGGCTAATACCGCCCCGGACCTTCACATCCTCCAGCTCCGGTGCACGGCGGGCCAGCGCCTCGTCCAGCACCCGGGGGTGGATGGCGCAGAAGCCGTAGTCCACCCAATCACCGGACTTGATGACCTTCACCGCCTCGTCCGCGGTGGTCAGTTTCTGCTTGTACAGCGCCTGAAAATCAGCAAAAGCCATGTCCTGTTCCTCCCTGTTCTTTCCTATCCCTTCCGACGAAGGCTGAATTTTCTAATTGTTAATTTTACCACAATGCAGCCCGCGGGGAAATTGGCGAAACCTACAAGAATTCTCGGGAATGCTTGTGCAAAAATGAACAGGTCCGGCATGGATATCATCCGCTCAGCGCCTCTACCTCCTCCGACATGATCACCCGTATCTCGTTGACCGCCGTGTCGTTGTTCTTTTCGCTCTGGCACATCTTTGCCGCTGTCCCCACCAGCGCCTGCAGGATACCTCCCAGCTCCTTGACCTCCTTCAGGCTGCCCTCTCCGCTTTCCAGCCGTTCCGTAGCCCCGGCAGCCGCCGTCTCCAGCAGCTTTGCCGTGGCCATCAGGCATCGCCGGAGTATCTGCTTTTCCGCCTCCTCCCGACCGATCTGCCACTGCCCCTTGATCGCATGTCGCCACACCGTCTGCGTACACACATGGTACTCCCTTGCCAATCGCTGATAGGTATACATTCCCGACTCATACTTACGCCTTACCTCTCCCCAGTTCACGTCTGCTCTTTTCATATGCGCTCCCCCCTTCCTGCGATCCGGTTCTGCCCCTATGCCAAAAAACCGGGAGAGTTGCCCATAAACAGGCAACTCTCCCAAAATTATTTTTCTTTTCCCCCGCTTCATCCCCCGTCCCTTTCGTACGGCACGCTTCTCCCATCGTCCCGCTCTTTCGCGACCCGAGATCGCTCTTACTTTGCCTTGAACTCTATCCACTCATTGTCCATAAGGACAACTACCAAGTCTTCCTCAATAACAGCATACGGAGTCCCCAGGTCTCTGTTGAAGTTTGCCTCACCATCTTTTCGGGGAACGCCATCCTCCGCATACGACGTGGTGTACTGAATAACACTCTCGTCTACTTCAACGGGAACAGCATTATCGGTCGAATAGTAATTTATCCCATTTACCATTATCGTCGCAGGATAGTCCCCAACATTCGACTTTCCGCAGCCCGCCATAGCAACAACGCAAACCAACGCTAACACTGATGCCATCAACTTTTTCATACGATCACGCTCCCCCTGTCAAATTCCAATTGATCCGTTCTATCTTCAGCACAATGCTCTTAAATTCTCTTGCCCACCTCGATTGTACCATGCCTCTCCGCAAGGTCGCAAGATATTTTCCCCTGCACGCCATTGTGAAAACAACCAAAAACACCTCCGCTGCCTGTGGGGCAGCGGAGGTGTTTTACGATCTAATTACTCCTCGTCGGCGTCCTCGTCAGCGGCGGGAGCCAGCAGCGCGCGGATGGACAGGGAGATCTTCTGCTTCTCCTCGTCGATGGCGGTGATCTTGGCATCCACCATCTCGCCCTCGGTCAGCACGTCGCCGGGCTTCTCGATGCGGCGATCCGCGATCTGGGAGATGTGGATCAGGCCGTCCACACCGGGCACGACCTCGGCGAACGCGCCGAAGGTCATCAGCTTCACGATACGCACGTTGGCCACATCGCCCACATGGTAGGTAGCCATGAACTTATCCCAGGGGTTCATGCTGCGGTCCTTCACACCCAGGGAGATCTTGTGCTTCTCGGGATCGAAGGAGATAACGTACACGTCCAGGGTATCGCCCACAGAGACGACCTCGGCGGGGTTCTTAATACGGCTCCAGGACAGCTCGGAGATATGTACCATACCATCCACGCCGCCGATGTCCACGAACACACCGTAGGAAGTCATGGACTTCACGGTGCCGGTGTAGTGCTTGCCGACCTCGATGTTGTTCCAGATCTCCGCCTGGGCGGCCTGACGGGCCTCATAGGTCACGGCCTTGATGGAGCCGACGACGCGGCGGCGGGCACGGTTGACCTCGGTGATCCGCAGGGACACGGTCTGGCCGATCATGGTGCTCAGCTCAGCGCCGCGGGGCAGACCGGACTGGGAAGCGGGCACAAACACGCGCACGCCCTTGACATTAACGACGATACCGCCCTTGTTCTCCTCGGTGACTTTACCTTCGAGAGTGGTCTTGTCCTCGCGGGCCTTCTCGATATCCTCCCAGACCTTGACAGCGTCCAGACGCTTCTTGGACAGCATGGCATAACCCTCCACGTCATTGACGCGGATGATATAGGTCTCGATCTCGTCGCCGACCTTGACGACGTCCTCAGGCTTCACATTGGGATCTGCGGACAGCTCGTCCACAGAGATATAGCCCGCCTGCTTGCAGCCCAGATCGACCTGCACCTCGGTGGGGCCGATCGCCGTTACAATACCGGTTACCTTCTCTCCTGTATTCAAAGTCTTAAAAGATTTTTCCAGCATTTCCTCGAAGCTCTCTTCCGTAGCTTCCATGTTCTTGATCTCTTCGCTCATCGTTGCATATACCTCCTTAATGATGCCCGCAGGCGTGGACGCGCCGGCTGTAAGCCCCGCCACAGAACATCCGTTAAGGGACCCGACCCGCAGCTCCTCCGGCCCTTCGATCTGATAGACCCGGGCGCAGCGTGTGCTGCAGATCTCCGCTAAATGTCTGGTGTTGGCACTTTTACGATCTCCGACCACGACCATAACGTCCGCCCGTCCGGCGATATTCGCCGCCTCGGATTGACGTTTTTGCGTAGCATCACATATTGTATCAAAGATTTCGGCGTTTGTACACTGTTTTTTTAAAAATTTTACACACTCTTCCCATATCGAACGAATACAGGTCGTCTGTGCGGTAACCAGCAAATCCATGTCCTTCCGCGCCGGGTCCGCCGCCACCCAATCAGCCAGCTCTGCCGTGTTTTCCAGCACCACGCTGCGCTCACAGCGGCTTGCGGCGGCCATCACCTCCGGATGGTGCGCTTCTCCGATAATGATGGGTGTCCGGCCCGCACGGGCTGCCTGTTCCACCAGCCGGTGGATCCGCAGCACATGGGGACAGGTGGCATCCATGATCTGTGCGCCCCGCTCCTCCAGCAGCCGCAAAGCCTCCCGTGTCTCGCCGTGGGCACGGATGATCACCGTCTCTCCCGGCCGCACCTGCTGAGGGCTGTCCGCCTGCCGCGCACCCAACGCCTCCAGCGCTGTGATGACCCGGTCATTGTGTATGATACTGCCCAGCATAACGCAGCCGCCTTCCCGGGCAGCCACCTCCGCCATGTGCACGGCCCGTTCCACGCCGTAGCAGAACCCCGCCGTCTTCGCCAGTATCACCTGCATTCGATCCCTCCCAGGGCATAGGCCCGCCGCATGACCTCATGGGCGTTGGCAGTATATTCCTCCGCCGTACCCTTGCGGCCGGTGTACTCCGGCTCGAAGGGCTCGCCGATTATGATGGGCGTCTTGCGGAATATGCGCTTCTTCGTGCCGATATATACCGGCGCCAGTTTCACGCCGGCACGGATGGCCATCATGCCCGCGCCGGACTTGACATCCGCCTGTCCCGGTGTCTTCACCCGTGTTCCCTCCGGAAACAGGAACAGGTTCCACCCGTCCCGCAGGCTCTGTATGGCGGTCTTCACCGCCCCAATGTCACTGTTGCCCCGATCCACCGGAAACACACCGATCGCCCGCAGGAATCCACCCACGATGGGGATGGAGAACAACTGCTTCTTAGCCATGATCCGCACGTTGAACCGCTGGGGCATGGACAGCACGAATAGGATGGGGTCCCAGGCGCTGGAGTGATTGGCGCACAGCAGCACCGGTTCTCCGCCCTCCAGATGCTCCGTTCCCCGCAGGTCCACCGGCAGAAAAAACAGCACCAGCGGGCGCAGCACCCGCCACGCCGCCGCGTAAAACTTATTTCTCACGATGCCACACGCCCCCGTATCACATCCAGCAGCAGCTCCAGGCTGGCCGCGAAGTCCATGTCCGTGTTGTCGATCATAATGGCATCATCCGCCGGCCGCAGCGGCGCCGCCGCCCGGTGGGTATCGTTATAATCCCGCTGCTCCATATCCCGCAGCACCTCGTCAAAGGGCTTCGGCGTGCCCCGCTGCTCCAGCTCCAAAAACCGCCGCCGCGCCCGCGTCTCCACATCCGCGCACAGAAACACCTTCACCTCCGCGTCCGGCAGCACCACGGTCCCGATGTCACGTCCGTCCATGATGACGCTGTGCTCCCGCGCCAGAGACCGCTGCAGCTCCATCAGGAACGCCCGCACCTCCGGTATGGCCGACACGTCTGAGGCGTACTTCGATATCATCGGCAGGCGTATCTCCTTCGTCACGTCCTCGCCGTTGAGATACATCCGCTGCAGACCCTCCTCGTCATACCGCAGGGCCACAGTGATCTCCGGCAGCGCCGCGATCACCGCCGGCGCGTCCGTTGGCGCGATGTCGTGCCGATACATATACACGCCGATGGTCCGATAGATGGCCCCGGTGTCCACATATAAGATATGCAGCGCCTCCGCCGCCGCCCGGGCCAGCGTGCTCTTCCCCGCGCCGGACGGCCCATCGATGGCCACTGCGTACTGTCTCTCCGTCATGTCATCTCCTCGCTTTCTGCGGCGCTCAGCCCCGCCAGATACCCCGTCGCCCATGCGATCTGTAAATTAAATCCCCCCGTATAGGCGTCCACGTCCAGCACCTCGCCGGCAAAAAACAATCCCCCCACCAGCTTCGACGCCATGGTGCTTGGCGTTACCTCTCCCACCTTCACGCCGCCGGCGGTGACGATCGCCTCACTGACGGGCCGCGGCCCGGTAAGTTCCAGCGTAAAGTGCTTCAGCACCTGCACCAGTGCCCGGCGCTGTTCCTTTGTCAGGCTGTTGGCCTTTTCGCTTCCGGTCAGCCCCGCCCGGCGCAGCACCACCGGCGCCATGCTGTGGGGCACCAGCCCCGCGGCGATGGTCCCCATCTCCCGGTTGGGATTTTCTCCGATGTCCCGCAGCACCCGCGCGTCCAGCTTCTGCTCGTCCAGCGCCGGCTTCAGGTCGATCTCTATCGTATAGTGCTCCCCCTCCCAGCGCCGCAGATGGGCGCTGGCGGACAGCACCAGCGGTCCGGACACCCCGAAGTGGGTAAACAGTAGCTCGCCGAAATCCCGGAACACCGCCTTTTTCTTCCCGTTGTATACCGTCACTGCCACGTTCCGCAGGCTCAGGCCCTGCATAGCCGGACAGTCCTCGCCCGCGCACACCAGCGGCACCAGAGAGCCCCGCAGCGGCACAATGGTATGCCCCAGTGCCTCCGCTATGCGGTAGCCATCCCCCGTGGACCCGGTGCCGGGATAGGACATCCCGCCTGTGGCCAGGATGACCGCCTGCACGGGGTACGTCCCCTTCTCTCCGGTCACGGCGCATACCGCGCCATCCGCCGTCTCCACTGATACGGCCCGGTCACGGGCCCACCGCACCTTCCGGCGCTTCAGCTCTCGCTCCAGCGCGTTGGTGATGTCGAAGGCACTGTCAGACACCGGAAACACCCGGTTTCCCCGTTCCACCTTCAGCGACACGCCCAGCGCCTCGAAAAACGCCATGGTGTCCCGCGGCGTGAACCGTGTCAGCGCACCGTACAAAAATCGCCCATTACCGGGAATGCTGGCAAGCAGCGTCTCCCGGTCACAGTCATTGGTCACATTGCACCGGCCCTTGCCGGTGATATTCACCTTCTTGCCCAGCCGTTCGTTGGGCTCCAGCAGCGTCACCTGTCCGCCGCTCCCGGCGGCGGCAATGGCCGCCATCA
>OHVY01000421.1_pt1 | contig 12124 bp, 10 predicted proteins | sample 1579641 | NCBI WGS metagenome assembly OHVY01 (sample SAMEA3882536, study PRJEB24775) | human gut metagenome | biome: human-associated habitat; feature: intestine environment; material: feces | place: Netherlands | collected 2009/2010
GCAGGAGGTCACTGGTTCGAGTCCAGCAGTCTCCACCAAAAAGTTCCTGATTTCGTAAGAAATCAGGAACTTTTTCTGTTTATACTCTCAAATAGTGACGCGGCATTTTGGCGTTTTTCGCTTGACCCAAACGCTGACCCAAAAGCCGAAATGACGGGAGAGGAGCGGATAGCATTATCCGCCCCTCTCCCGTTATTTTTTTGTGTTTACATTGCCTGACTGATGACGTTTCCAATGGCATCGGCGGCGTCACGTTTCATCTCCGCTGTGGCGTGGGTGTAGGTGCTGAGGGTGAAGCCAGCGTCGTAATGCCCCAGCGCTCCGGACAGCGTCTTGACGTCCACGCCGTATTTGAGGGACAGCGTGGCGAAGGTGTGTCTGAGATCATGGAAGCGTATGTGTTCTGCGCCGATGGCCTTCAGAATCTTCTCATGGGTGTGCCGGAAGGAGTCCGGGTCGAACATGGTGCCGGTCTTGGGTGATACGAACAGGTAGGGGCTGTGGGGGTGCTTTGCGTGTTCCTCCACCAGCAGCTCCACCGCCCGCTGCGGGATGGCCAGTTTGCGGATGGAGTTAGGCGTCTTGGGCTGGCTGACCACCAGCTCACCGTTGATACGGTTTACCTGCTTGCTGACAGAGATGGTCATATTCTCCACGTCCAAGTCCGTCCACAGCAGGGCAAGGAGCTCGCCTCGCCGCAGGCCGGTGGTCAGCTCCAGATAGAAGGCCGCCAGCAGCCCGCGCCGTTCTGCTTCAGCCAGATACGGGCCGATCTTGTCCTCCGGCAGTATCTTCATCTCTCGCTTTTCCAGCTTCGGCAGGCGGCAGTCTTTGGCGGGATTGGCGAGGAGCAGCCGCTCCGCCACCGCCTGCTCCAGGCAGTTGTTCAGCAGCGTGTGGATGCCCCGTACCACGCGGGTGCTGAGGCCCTTATCCTTCAGCTTGATGTGGGTATACCGTTGGATGCGGCCGGATTTTTGCAGGTCGTTGTAGAACTTCTGGATCTGGATGGTGGTCAGTTTTTCCAGCGGCGTGTTGCCCAGATCGGGAATGATGTGGTTGCCGATGTAGTTGAGGTAGTAGTCCTTGGTTTTCTCCCGCAGGCGTGGCTCGGCGTAGACCTCATACCACAGCTTGATCCACGCGCCCAGCGTGTAGGATTTGGCGCGGCTCATGTCCAGTTTTTCGGCTTCCGCAATGGCCTGCTTGAGCTTTTCCTTGGCTTCGGATTGGGTTTTGGCGAGGACGCTTTTGTGGATGGGCTTGCCGGTGGTGGGATCGCAGCCTGCGGTGTAGCGTCCCTCCCAGCGGCCATCCTTACGCTTTCGCAGACTCCCTTCTCCATTTGCACGTTTCTTCGGCATGGTATCAACTCCTTTTCTTTGGTAGCCAACATACATACCACAAGCCGACCTTAATAGCTATCGGAGATGGGCAGAGTTAAGAGAAAGTTATCAATTCCGCAGCGGGGGTATTCTTTGGTTACAGCGTGGTCATTTTTGCGCTGTGTTGGCGTCGATCCACTCCCGCAGCTTGTCCTTCGGCACCACGATGCGGCTGCCGATCTTTAGCGCAGGGAAGCCCTCGCTGTGAACCAATTCATACGCTCCGGCGCGGGAGATGCCCAGCACCGCCGCCACCTGCACGACGTTCAGCGTCAGGGGCAGTTCGTCAAAACTTTTATAGGTACACTCGTTCATTTGCTCCTCCTTACATCATGGTCATATCGAAACCGTGATACTGCTCATATTCTTCCTCGTAATTTTCCCGTTCCTGACGGCGGGACTGATACCACTCCACCAGCTCCTGCAGCAAGAGGCTGCTGTAATACAGCTCACGGGCGAGGTCACTGACCTCGCTGTCCTCGTCCTCACAGAGGGCGCAGATGGCGGCCACTGTACCCGCCATGCCGCAGACGGCATCCTCCAGCGTGGGTGTCGGCTCGCGGTGGTCACAGGTGATCTGCCGGCAGGCTTGCAGGTAATCCGCACCGCCCAGTTGGAAGTACAGCTCCATATTTTCGCGGGTCAGCGTCTGGTCGAACAGCTTGCTGTCCCGACAGCGGATGTTCTCCGGCGTGGTGTAGGTGATGTATTTCTGATCCGGCTCCCATTTCACATCGTAGCCATAGGCATTCATATACACAACGAACTCCTGCTGCGTGCGGCTCTGCTCCATAGCCTCTTTGATATGATCCGTCAGCCGCCTCTTCCACGTTGGGATGCGGAACGGGTCGGCCTTGGACTCCGTGACGGACAAGCCGTACTCCCGACAGAGTTGGTTGCAGTAGTCCTTGACCTGCTGCATCTCCCTTGCGGACTGATGGAATTTCATGCCCGTCTCGAATGCTCATGTACGGTAGAGAAGCACAAAGCAAAACAAAGACAGCCAGCCCTGCTACTATTCCGAAGTCAGGGGAACGCAATAGAAAAATTCATAGCTGTATGCTATACTTAATTAGCATTTGAACATATCAAGCTGACACAGCAATCTCTTTGCTTGCCGTTAATGCGCGTCTACCAATAGTCCGCAGAAAGCAAGAGTAGCGTAAAGGTATAAAAATTTCAAACTTCTTTGTAACGAAATTCCGATTTCTCCGTCTAACCTATGAAGCTGAAGGAGGTGATGACAAGTATGGACTATGAAAAGCTCTATAAAGCCTACTATTTACAGGTATACTCGTATACTATTTCTCTTGCCAAAAATCGTGAGATAGCAGAGGAAATCACGCAGAACACATTCTATAAGGCTGTTTCTACAACATCACAATTCAAAGGTAAGTCAGATGAATTGACATGGCTCTGCTCCATAGCAAAAAATCTTTACCATGATGAAATGCGAAGCCGTCAGCGAGTAGCTGATGTGAGTGAAATCAATGACTTGCCATCAAATGAAAATGTTGAGAACTCAGTTGCAGATTCTGACATGGCGTTCCGCATACACCTCGTTCTTCACCGTTTGGAAGAACCATACAAAGAAGTCTTTCAGCTTCGCGTATTCGGGGAACTATCTTTTTCACAAATCGCTGCAATTTTTGGAAAAACAGAATCATGGGCGAGAGTTACTTATCATCGTGCAAAGCTAAAAATTCAAGAAAGGATGGATGAAAAGCATGAGTAAACAATGCGATATTGTTCGAGATATTCTTCCGCTGTATGTTGACGGTGCTTGCAGCGAAGCAAGCGCAGAGATGGTAAAAGAGCATTTGAACGCCTGTGCTGACTGTAACGCAATTTATCAGAAATTGCTTTCTCACACGAACGAAGATGTTCTTCACGAAGAAAGCGAAAGCGTTATTATGCGCCATGAGGCAAAAGAAAAGCAGAGAGGCAGAAAAAAGATAACGATTGCTGTTCTCGTTTCCATCGCTCTTTGTATCATTGCAATTTTTACAGCTCTCTTTCTGTTACCTATAAACATTGCTTATGAGCCTGTCAAAATCGACTTCCCATTTGAGGTTGAAGATGTCGAAAGCGTTGAAATGTACCACTATGACGGAGTGCCTGCATCAGCAGAAAAGAAAGTAGTTGTTGCTGAAAATGATATAAAGACCCTGTATGATAAGTTCAAGGGCTTATCCCTAAAAGACAAAACGACTGAGGAAACTGCCGGAGCAGATGTGACCAGCTTTAGATTTAACCTCTCAGATGGAACAAGCTACGATTTGATTTACGCCTGCTATGGGGTTAAAAACGGCGAATTGAAGTCAGCAGCAGGCGGTTTTAAGTATTTCACAAGTGCGGATATCGGCTCTTATTGGAACAATTTGAATACGGAACTTGAGGCAATTCCTATCAATGAGAGTGAATTGCCGTGAGCAGATAGCAAACCCAGCCGAGCCTGTCAACGGTCAAGATGAACGGCGCAAATGCGCCGCCGTTGACAGCCCCGCCCGTCTTTGCTGTTCGGTAATCAAGAGGGCGACAGCACAAGATGCTGCCGCCCTCTGCCATTATTCAGAAAGGGGGATTTTCCATGACCGAACACGAAAAGTATCAAGAACATATCCGGCATACACACGATGCCTTTTGCAAGACTGTTATTCGCCGCGCTGCCATAGACGCAGCCCGGAGCATACGGAACTGCCGCTGTACCAAAAGCAGATCCAGCGGTTCTTTGAGTTGGTACTGGATATAGACAAAGCCGGGCGCGAGCCCAGCCGGCAAGTCATGCGGTACTATCACTTCGACCAGCCCGACCAGCCCAGCGACCCGGAGTTGTTTCCGTTCCGTCTGCTGACCACGCGCTTCGAGCCGGTGGGTGGTGACGCTTGTGCGCCGGTGCTATATGCGAACACCATGGCGGATATGATCAGCTATTCTTTGCAGACTTGCGTGGAGCGCAGCATCACCGTGCGTCGCTGCAAAAACTGCGGACGGTACTTCGCCCAGACAGGCCGCGTCAGCGCGGAGTACTGCGACCGCACGCCGCTCGACGGTCAGTCCAGTTGCCGGTTGATGGGAGCTTTCCAGCAGTGGACGCTGAAGCAGGCGGACGACCCGGTATTCAAGGTCTACCGCAGGGAGTACAAGCGACGCTTCGCGTGGATCAAGGCCGGGCGTATCAGCGACAGTGAGTTTTACGCGTGGAGCGAGCAGGCCAGAGAGCAGAAAAAGAAATGTGACGAGGGTATCATCACCGCGGAGGAATTTCAGCGGTGGCTGAAGGAGTCATAAAGACCACAGAGGGCAGACCGTTAGGCTCAGTTGATAGAGGGTGCTTTACAAAAGACAGCAGCCTGCAATATTCGCAGGCTGCTGCAAGGAGAGTGTTGGCGGTCAACCTTGAAAATCAAGGATGCTAACCGCTTGTATGGAATTTATCAATCCTTGTCGGGACGTGCCTCAACATCATCGTAGCTGAGATAGCCGCCGGGATACTCGGCATTCTTCATGCACTCAGCCCAAACATCCCACCATTTGTTGGGAGATGTCTTGTTGGCAAACCACTTGGGATCCACCTTAATAACCGCAACAGCGATCTCCATGCCAATGCGTGCATCCGCGTTAGACAGGGGCATTCCCGGTTCGGCATCGCCCTGACCATGAGGATCAATGCAGTAGAAGCAGGTGAGATCGGGTACTGTCATCAGGGGCTTCGCCACACCATCAATGAGGCGGTTCAGCACAAGGTTTTCATTTTGGAAAGTGATTCTGAACTCTTCCTCGTTATAGCCCTTGCGGTCATCCCGAACAGTCATCGTTCCATAGTCGAAACCGCCGTGCGTGTTTGTCTGGATGTCCATGACCCTACCCTTGCAGATGATCTTGACATTCATCCCCAAAATTTCGGATAGTGCCTCAAACCTCTTGTCAATAGGCATCTCACCCCGCCGCATGATCGCGCCTATTTTTTGGCTCAGAGAAATGGTCTTGGTGCAGATGCGGTTTTCGATGTCCTCCTTGTTAACGAGCCAACCGGAAATACCTACCATATTGCCGAACGCGGCGCTGATATTTCGACCGATTTTCTCGGCGGTAGGGGCATTCAGAGGATTATCCAGTTCAATGGTGATTTTATCATTGTCGCCATTAGCCAATCCTAATGGAGATGTAGGGCAGTCATTGACGTTCAGGAGCAGTGTCTCCAATGCAGGGACAGCACGACCGGCACCGTCACAGTCGACGGTGGGAAGTCCTGTCTTCAGAGACAGCAGCAGGGGAAAGAACGTGGAAAATCCTCCCAGCTCCACGGGGTAGTTATAGCCGAGCTTCTTTCCGTCGCGGGCAGCCAAATCACGCAGGACTGCAAAGGCATTGGCGGCCCATGCGGAGAAGTCCACACCAGCGATGGCAGCAGGGGCGCCCATACCTGCTGTGGCAGCGGCATAGGTTCCCTTTGGCATATCACCAGCATCGATCATTTCTACGCTCAGAGTTTCGTCAGGGTGATCCTTCTTATAGGAGTCCAGCAGCATCATGCCGCTGGAAATGGAGCCTCCGCCTCCGCCGCCCATCAGCGTAGCACCCCAGATAATGTCTCGCATGTTCTCTTCATTCAGATACGTTTTAGCCATGATGTATACTTCCTTTCTATTTTAAATTGGTTTTCAGTCCGTTTACCGCTGGGGAGGGCGCATATAGGTGATGCGGCTTTGCTTCAAGCCCATCTTGGCGGACAGCTCCAGCAGCATAACCGCTGCCTGCGCTGCCTCGATGACCGGTATATCATACCCCTTTAATAGCAGGCCAGCCTGTACGTCTTCGGCAACATCCACCATGGCCGTGCAGCCCAATGCCACTGCCTGTGCGCCGTCCGTGGTGATCGCATTGACGGCTTCCTCTATGAGTGCTTTTACGAGACGGTCATGTTGCTGCAGTTCTTCCACGGGAATGTCGATGCTGCGGACGCAGCAGACTCGACCGTCAAAGTGAGACTTCGCGACCTCGCCTTCGATCATGGGCAGAACATTTTTCATCACGGAAATGATGGCGATTTTGTCAGCCAGCCCCAGGGCGAGATGCATTGCGGGTTCAAAGCCACCAAACACGGGGATATTCACTAACTCGCGTGCGGCTTTGACAGCCGGGTCACCGAAGCAGTTGATGAATATTCCATCACACCCCTCCGCTTCAGCTTCCTTGCATAGGCGAAGTACATCCGGGCCTGCCATAGCTTCGTCATACTCACATTCAATAGACGGTGTACCAACCTTGATCTGGGAAGTACTTAGTTCCGTGTCGGGTGACAGGTACTTGCGAATGTACTTGATCATCTCAGGAGTGATGACCGGGCCAGTAACTGGAATGATATTCTTGATTTTCATAGTTTGTCCCTCCATGTAAAATCACGTTGTTAGCTTTATGCACTAACACCCTTCTTCACAGGGGAAATACTGCCGACCTCATCCTCTACATAATCCGGACCGACGTAGATCTTATCGCTGTTTTTGAAGATTAAAGAGAGCACCAGATAAACCACGGCCGTGGTTACAATGGAATTGATGGCAGCAATGCCCCAATGCACCGTAAAGCCAACCGCCCCCCCGGCGATCCATGCGATCAGGGCCAACACATTGCAGAAGTGGTGCTTTACGCCTTCGCCGTAGTGGTATTCGCCCTTACGAATGATGAAGTAATCCACAATGACGATACCTGCCACCGGAGGGATGGCCGTGCCGAGATAGCCGAGAAAGGTTAGGAAGTAGTTGGTAATGCCCAAAGAGCTCAGAACAATGCCCACCACACCGAAAATACCCGTCAGTATATGCTTGTTGGCGCGGGGGAGGATCGTGGTCAGTGCCAATGTGCCAAAGTAGAGGTTGCCATCGTTGGAGGTCCACTGTGCGAACACCAGTATCAGGAGTGCCCAGTAGCCGAGGATCTGCAGCAGTGCGGTAGGCACATCACCCGTTCCGCAGGCCGCGCAGGTGATGTAGCCGGCCATGGTCATAAATACATTGGCAATCAAAAAGCCACCCACGGAACCCCATGTAGATGCCTTTCGGCTTTTGCCCATTTGTGAAAAATCCGGCTGCAGACAGGCACCAAAAGCATAGCCGCCCACAACTGCCACCACAGCGGTGGGAATGGTCATGCCGGTATAGCCGATGGTGATGCCGTTAAAAGCCTCCAACGAGCCGATTTTGACAATGGCCAAAATGCAGGAAAGCACACACATGACCAGAATAAGTGGACTTGCCCAGTTGGACAACCACTCAATGCCCTTATAGCCGATCAAGGCGGTAGTCATCATCAGAATACCGCCCCAAACGCCGGCAACGGTCTGGCTTGTGATCCAGCCACCGGCCGGAAACATGGCGTGAATTGTTGCGCCGAAGAAGGTGGCTTGGTAGCCAAAGAAGCCCACAGCTACCAGCAGCAGCATTAACGATACGATGTAGGAGCCGATCGTACCAAAAGACTCTCTCAGCAGCATGGACAGGCCAACGCCGGTCTTCGTGCCGACCCAACTCAAAAAGCCGCCCAGTACTGCCAAAATGATAGAGCCAATGACCGTGGCGATAAACGCCTGCGTCAGTGTCAAGCCGCCTACCATTCCGGCACCGATGTAAATGCCGGACAGCGCGATGATTTGTCCCACCAATGTGGCAACAACGCCGTAATTACTGCGCCGGTACTCTGTGGGAACAGGTGCGGTAGACCAGTCATTCTTCACTAAGTATGCGATTCGTTTTTCTTGATCCATTGTGTCATCCTCCTTACATGTGATTTCTCTTTTTGTTGAGAGAAGTTCTCCCTGCTTTTATTGTACTTTTTGTGGTGAAAAAGTTCTTCATCTGTAGAGGGGAAAAAGTGACCCGTAATTTGTCTGTATAGCCGAAAACGAGAATGCTGTTGTGAATCTTGCACAAAAATGCGGCTCCCAAAATTGGGAGCCGCATTTTTGCCCGCATAGGGAAAGGTGAAGAGGAACTGTGCTATGCCAGCTTTTCCAGTATACGTATAACAAGCTCTGCTGTTACGCGTATACTCTCTATGTCGCAGGATTCATCGGGAGAATGGACATCTGTGAGAGAAGGACCTATGGCGATCATATCCAAGTCGGGGTTCTTTTCAAAGAATGCACCACACTCCAATCCGCCGTGTACGGGTTCAACAACCATATTCCGCCCTGTCAACTCGGAATACACCTCGCAAGCCAGCGGAACCAATTTGCTGTGAGGATTTACCGCCCATGCCGGCACATGATCCCCTTGTGTATAGGTAAAGCCGAACGCCTCTGCAATGAGACGGGATGCGCGAAGCATCTCCTCTGCTCGGTATGCCACGCAGCTTCGTTCCATCGCTTCCAATGTGATCGTCTGATCATCTATTTTGAGGAATCCCAAGTTCTGGGAGCTCTCAGTTAGAGTCGTTACAAAGGGGCTCATTGTGTTAATGTTGTTGGGAAGTGTATTCAAAAGAGATATCAAGGCTCTGCCGATTTCGGGGTGTAAAACCTGTGAAGGGGCTTTTTCATCGTTGATAGTCAACGCATAACTGTGTTCAATGTCGCCAAAAGCCGCCGCAAAATCCTTTTTATATGCGCTTAAGAGCTCCTTCGCTTGGCCTTTACTTCCTGCCGGGATTGTAATAACTGCTTCCGCCTGTGCCGGGATAGCATTCTTCGCTTGACCGCCGTGGAAATCAGCGATTTTGATGGGTATCCCCGCCTCTGCTATTCTGCTTAGAGCTGTGGCCAAGCATACCAACGCATTTGCCCGACCAAGGTTGATCCCAACGCCGGAGTGTCCGCCCAGCAATCCCTTCAGCGTAATTTTTACAGCATGATCGTCAGCAGATGGTGCTGTCCACTCTGCTTTTCGCGTAAAGCTGAGAAAGTCGCCGCCAGCCGCTGAATTGCAAAGAGAACCCAGCCATTCCCAGTCCAAATTGATCAGATAGGCACCGTCTAAATATTTGTCAGGCATGGCAATAGACGACATACCGTCCTCCTCGTTTACGGTAAGAATGACACGCAGCGGTCCGTGCACAAGTGACTCGTCCTGCAGCAGGTACAGGGCCAAAGCCACGCCAATCCCATCGTCTGCGCCCAGGCTTGTTCCTTTCGCCCGAAGAGTTTTCCCATCATTTATTACTTTGATTGGATCCTTCAAAGGATCGAAAGGCACGCCCTCAGCAGCTACGCAAACCATATCCATGTGTGCTTGAATAATCACCAATGGTGCACGCTCATGACCGGGCGCAGCTGGCTTGTCGATAATAACATCGCCAATAGCATCCTGTTCCACGGTGAGCCCACGTTTTTGGGCCCATTCCACCAAATACGCGCCGATTTTCTCCTCGTGATGGGATGGACGAGGGATCTCGGCGATTGCCATGAATTCTTTCAGAGTAATCTCTAATGCACTTGATTTCATTGCGAGGCCACCTTTCATTAAAATATATATAAAGTATACGACTTTCGCTCCCATTTGTATTTGCCTTTTCCGACAGTTTTTTGTGCCAAAAATAATCGAAAACATTTAAAGTTCCATGCCGTGAAGGTTTCACGACATGGAACTATTTATCAGTATTTTATATTATTGCGAGCATGAAGCAGCCGATTCAATGCTAATGCTTTGTATAGTGAGTACACTCCCGGCATTTCAGCGATATCGTATCCCAGTTTTCGCTTGATATTGTTTAACCGATATTTCACCGTACTTTCGTGAACATGCAGATACTTCGCAGCTGCTGCAATATTTTTGTCTGCATCGATCAAATAGGCGGACAATGTATCAATCGCCGTCTTTTCGTCGCGCCCCTGCAACGGTTTAAGGATAAGGCGATATTTTTCCGGCAGAACCGTTGCCCTGTGAAGGGTGTCATGGCAATTTCCGGCAAAGCTGAGCTCTCGTTGCGTAAGCACCGTTTTATGCGCGTAGATAGCGCAGGCTGTGGGGAAGTATTCTTCTAAGAGTAGATACGCTCTCTTTGCATCGGTAATAGAGTCCAGGGCGCCGCACCAGGTCAATATCATCCCCGGGTATTGCTCCTGCAGATATTTTGTGAGGCTTTCACATAGGTCCTTGTCAAACTCCAAATACTTGTCGTCATTCATGAAAGCCACCACGCTGTTGTCGAAGGTGTCAACGATTCCTGTTTTTCTGTTTGCCCGCAGATGCTTTTTGATTTCGTATTTGATATTTGCCCTATCCGCGCTGCCATAGGTATACTTTTCTGCCGGCGAAGGGCAGATGACCCACATGATACGCAGCGGATGGAGATCCAAACGCATTGAATTTGCAAACCGATATACTTCATCGGCGGGCTCGACCAGAACCATACGAACAAGATCATCCTGTGTTTTTTTCCGCAGATCGTCATCCCAAATGTCGTATGATGACTGCAGTACCTCCGATGCCTGCAAGAGCTTTGTGTCCTCGGTTGTCCCCGCTGCCATGATAGAGAATAAAGTGAAGCGGCTTTTCATTTTCGTAGCAAAAGAGTTTTTGCATATTACATAATTGCAGTCTTTCCAAAGGAAGGTGACGGGAAAATCATCAGACTCGTCTATGTGGTCGTACACGCTGTTACGGAACTCCTCGTTTATAGACATCGGCCAAGGCGCAAAGCCACAATCTCTTCCGTCTTCGTCAACCAGCAAAAATGTATATTGGCATCGGTCGCTTAGCAGCCGCAGGATGCCGCTGATACTGCGCTGCTGCTCTCGCATCATGGAAATCTGCTGCAGCAGCTGGGTGGCAAAGCGGGTCTCATTCTGCTGATCTCTGAAGATGTGCATCAGAACCTCTGTGATAACATCGCTATAACGCAGCGAGTAGTCGTTGCGAGGCATAACAATGAGTGGAAAATCCAGCTCGTTTGCAACTGAAATGAGCTTTTGGTCTACATTCTCCATATAGTAGTCCACATAATAAAGAACAATGGCCGCCTCGCCAACCGCATGAAGCCTGCGAATGGCCTCGCATTGCGCGTCCACATCATCTTTGATTGAAATAAACGCAGTCAGAATGATCTCGTTCCCCAAAAAGAGGGGGTTGGCCATAGCAAACGTTTTGGCATACTCCAACACGGATACGGTAGAAACGTATTGGTCTAACCCTGCGTGTCCTGCCAGTACCTCCGCATTCCGCAAAGACGGCAGTTTCAAGCAATCTCTAACTGTAATACTCATCGTACTGCACCATCCAATCTTAGTACACTGCATTTTACTTGCCAGTTCGTGTATGCTTTACGTTGTTTTTCGCACGACATATTCAATTGGCAATTATATTAGCATTTTGCCGGCGCTTATGTCTTGTCTTCAAATTTACCTTTAAAGTCCAAAAGACTGTTAGCTCTTTTCTGCATTTCTACATCGATAGCTTCGAACGTTTGGCCTTTGAGCTGGAGCAGGCTTTTATATGTTTTCTCATATGCACAAGCCAATTCCCTGTTGGCTGCAGCTATATCTTCATTGAGACCGTCAAGGGTTACTCCGTCCGTCTTATCAAGCAGTGTGCGGCAGAAAATAAGCGTATCTTCAGAGAATAAATTGGGATATCCTGTTTCCATTTTTAAAGTATCTTTTGCGGTGTTCCTACCAGAAAAATCCCGCAACATCATATAAATGGCCACTTCTTTGTCGCAGATTCGAATAAATTCCTCGGACGATTGGCTTATACGTTCAAGGAGTTCCTTGACTTTGGGATAATCTGCGCTACTCAAAAGAGCAA
>OHVY01000422.1_pt1 | contig 12120 bp, 10 predicted proteins | sample 1579641 | NCBI WGS metagenome assembly OHVY01 (sample SAMEA3882536, study PRJEB24775) | human gut metagenome | biome: human-associated habitat; feature: intestine environment; material: feces | place: Netherlands | collected 2009/2010
CCGGTGAAAGCGGAAAGAAGGCAGTCATTGTGATTACTTCAAACCGTGGACTTGCAGGCGGCTACAACTCCAATGTGATCAAGCTGATTACCCAGGGAGAGCTTGCAAACGAAGATCTGGCAATTTATGCAATTGGTAAGAAGGGAAAAGATGCCCTTGCAAAGAACTATGAGATTAGAGCTGATTATTCAGATGTAATTGAAGATCCTGTTTATGCAGAAGCCATGAAGATCAGTAAGGAAGTTCTCAGCGCCTTTGAAAATGGTGAAATCAGTGAGATTTATCTGGCCTATACCGGATTTAAGAACACCGTTGTTCATATTCCGACCCTGTTAAAGCTTCTTCCGGTGGAGGTTTCTGAGGAAGAAGAAACTGCTCAGGAGGATGATCCTGTTATGATGAACTTTGAGCCGGAGGATGAAGAGGCTTTGAATTTACTGATTCCGAAATATATTACCAGCCTGATTTACGGCGGTATGATTGAAGCGATTGCCAGTGAGAACGGAGCCAGAATGCAGGCCATGGACGCTGCAACAAGCAATGCAGAAGAAATGATCGAGGATCTGACGCTTCTTTACAATCGTGCCCGTCAGGGCTCCATTACGCAGGAACTGACCGAAATTATCGCAGGCGCAAACGCGATCTCATAAACAAATAAAATCGAGAAAGGATGAAAGAAATGGCAGATTCAGGAAAAATCACTCAGGTTATCGGTGCCGTTCTGGATGTGAAGTTTGCCGGTAACAGACTGCCGGAAATCAACGAAGCAATCAAGGTTCCTCTGCAGGATGGCGGAGAGCTTGTTGTGGAAGTTGCCCAGCATCTTGGTGACGATACTGTCAGATGTATTGCCATGGGAACCACAGACGGACTTGTCCGCGGAATGGAAGCAATTGCTACCGGAAAACCGATTTCCGTACCTGTTGGTGAAAATACCTTAGGACGTATCTTTAACGTACTGGGTGCTCCCATTGATAATAAACCGGCTCCGGAAGGGGTTTCCTATGAACCGATCCACAGGGCTGCACCCGAATTCGTAGAGCAGTCTACCCAGCAGGAACTTCTGGAAACAGGTATCAAGGTCGTTGACCTGCTTTGCCCTTATCAGAAGGGTGGTAAGATCGGTCTGTTCGGTGGTGCCGGTGTAGGTAAGACCGTACTGATCCAGGAGCTGATCCGTAACATCGCAACCGAGCACGGTGGATATTCCGTATTTACCGGTGTTGGTGAAAGAACAAGAGAGGGAAATGACTTATATCATGAAATGACCGAGTCCGGCGTTATTGATAAGACCACCATGGTGTTTGGTCAGATGAATGAGCCCCCCGGAGCCAGAATGAGAGTTGGTCTTACCGGTCTTACGATGGCAGAGTATTTCCGTGACAAAGGTGGAAAGGACGTGCTTCTTTTCATTGACAATATTTTCCGTTTTACACAGGCTGGTTCCGAGGTGTCCGCACTTCTTGGACGTATGCCTTCCGCAGTAGGTTATCAGCCTACCCTGCAGACAGAAATGGGTGCACTTCAGGAGCGTATTACATCAACGAAGAACGGATCCATTACTTCCGTTCAGGCAGTATATGTGCCGGCCGATGACTTAACCGACCCTGCTCCGGCAACTACCTTTGCGCATTTGGATGCAACAACCGTACTTAGCCGTTCTATCGTAGAATTAGGTATTTACCCTGCGGTAGATCCGCTCGAGTCCACATCCAGAATTCTGGATCCCAGAATTGTTGGTGAAGAGCATTATGCTGTTGCCCGTGGTGTACAGGAGATTCTCCAGAAGTATAAGGAATTACAGGATATCATTGCAATTCTTGGTATGGATGAACTTTCCGAGGAAGATAAGCTGGTCGTATCCAGAGCAAGAAAGATCCAGAGATTCCTTTCCCAGCCATTCCACGTTGCGACACAGTTTACAGGTCTGGAAGGACGTTATGTTCCAATTGGCGAGACAATTCAGGGATTTAAAGAGATCCTCGAAGGAAAGCATGATGATATTCCGGAGGGATATTTCCTGAATGCAGGTAATATCGATGATGTGCTTGCCCGTGTGAAATAGGAGGGACGTCCTATGGCAGATAAATTTAAACTTAACATTATTTCGCCGGAAAAGAAGTTTCTGGAGGGTGACTGCGAATTCCTTGAATTTGTAAGTACTGAAGGAGAACTTGGTATCTATGCAAAGCATATTCCGCTGACGACGATTCTTGAACCATGCGTGATGCGAATCCACAATGACGGGGAGATTAAGAAAGCAGCAATTCTTGGAGGATTTGTAGAAATCCTGCAGGAGAGGGTAACGGTGCTTGCAGAAGATGCACAGTGGCCGGATGAAATTGATGTGGCACGTGCCGAAGCGGCGAAGAAGCGCGCTGAGGACAGAATTGCTGCGAAGCAGGAAGGCACAGATATGCGCCGTGCAGAGGCGGCACTGAAAAGAGCAGTTGCCCGAATTGGAGCAGCTCAGTCATAAAACATTAAAAACCGAGAATCCTTTGTTGGATTTTCGGTTTTTTTAATGAAGGAAAACTGGACAATAAGGAGGAATTTGCCTATAATAATTTATTATATGATACCAGGGTCAAAAGGTCAGAAAGCTGATGCAAGCTTGCTTGCAAGAGGATTTTTGACCTCTTGACCCGCCAAAAACATGAGTAAGTAGCCATTTTTCAAAGAAAAATGAGCGGATTACGAATGTTTTTGAGGATTGCGAGAGTGCAAAGCACGTAGCAATCTGGTATCAAAGGGGTCAAAATACCTTTTGACCCCAACATCATTATATAGCGTAAAAAAGAGTATGAATGGCAGGATAAAATTGAGAGGATAAAGGGATGAACAAACAGGACCAAATGACAATGCAGGAAGCGGAAAGAAAGATGGAATCTTTGAGGGAAGTGTTTCAGGTTGTCAGACTGGTAGACGGGAAAATGCTGATGGATCGGGAAAAACGGATAAATGCAGGAGATTTATCTGAAACGTGTCAGTGTTACAGTTTCTGGAAAAAAGACAAGGAATGCGAGAACTGTAGCTCTCTTCTGGCACTGAAAGAACAGACGCAGAAGATAAAATTTGAATTTCTGGATTTACAGGTATTTCAGGTGATCTCGCGTTATGTTGAGATTGATGGCAGACCTTATGTTATGGAAATGATTCAGAATCTTGATGAGAGTATTCAGATTGATCAGGAGGGGTATGATAAGCTGATCAGTAAACTGTCAGGATATAATGAAAAGCTATATACGGATGTACTGACTGGGATATATAATCGGCGTTTTTTTGAAGAAAAGATCAAAAACATGGAGGATGAAGCTGGAATTGCAGTGATCGATCTGGATGATTTTAAGCTTCATAACGATACTTATGGACATAGTGCGGGAGATGCGGCACTTATAACGACTGCGAACATTATCAAAAAATATATCCGGAAGACGGATATTCTGATCCGGTATGGTGGAGATGAATTTTTACTGATCCTTCCTTCGATTAAGAAACATATTTTTGAAGATAAGCTAAAACTGATCCGGGAAAAAATCCACGATACGGTTGTGCCGAAGTATGAGAAAATGCAGCTTTCGGTCAGCATCGGCGGAGCTATATTCCGCGAAGGCAATATTGAAGATGCTATTGCCAGTGCTGACAGACAGATGTATATAGCTAAAAATTATAAAAATATGGTTGTCACAGAATGGGATGAAAATGGAAAGAAAAAGGAAGAAAATTCTGCATCAGAAAAACTGAAACAGCAGATCCTTATCGTGGATGATTCGGAAATAAACCGCGAGATTCTGAAAGAGATTCTGAAAGAGGACTACCGGATTTTGGAGGCGGCTAATGGAGAAGAATGTCTGGAACAACTGGAACGGTCTGGAACAGGGATCTCACTGGTGCTGCTCGATATTGTGATGCCGGAAATGGATGGATTTGAAGTCCTTGCTGCGATGAACCAGAATCATTGGATTGAAGATATTCCGGTAATCATGATTTCCAGTGAAGATTCAGATAGCTATATCAGACGGGCATATGAGATGGGTGTTTCAGATTACATCAGCCGCCCGTTTGATGCGAAAATCGTATATCAACGCGTCCTGAACATGATCAAGCTATATGCAAAACAGAGGAGACTGATCCATCTGGTGACCAGGCAGATTTACGAAAAAGAGAGAAATAACCGGATGATGATCGGTATCCTGAGCCAGATTGTTGAGTTCAGAAACGGAGAAAGTGGTCTGCATGTGATCCATATCAATCTGATCACACAGCTTTTGCTGGAACAACTGGTGAAAAAGACAGGAAAATATCAGCTCTCATGGGAAGATAGATTATTGATTGCAACAGCATCGGCTTTGCATGATATCGGAAAGATTGGAATTGACGAGAAAATTCTGAACAAACCGGGAAAGCTTACCAAAGAGGAATTTGAGATTATGAAGACACATACCTTAATCGGTGCACAAATGCTGGATAATCTGGATATGTACCGGAATGAAAAGCTGCTCAAGCTTGCACATGAGATTTGCCGCTGGCATCATGAAAGATATGATGGAAAGGGATATCCGGACGGACTTGTCGGAGAAGAAATTCCGATTTCGGCACAAGTAGTATCGCTGGCGGATGTGTATGACGCCCTGGTGAGTGAACGGGTTTACAAGAAGGCATTTTCTCATGAAAAAGCACTGGAAATGATCCAAAATGGTGAATGCGGTACATTTAACCCACTGTTACTCCAGTGTATGACCGAAGCACAGGATAAATTAAAGACAATGATGGAAGTAGCAGAAAAAGAATAAAAAGGAGTAGAAAAGACAGAATGAAGGCACTTGTAATTGCAGAAAAACCTTCTGTTGCGCGTGATATTGCGCGTGTACTTAAATGTGGGAAAAAGATAAATGGAGCAATTGAAGGAGAGCGTTATATTGTAACCTGGGGACTTGGTCATCTGGTTACCCTGGCAGATCCGGAAGATTACGATAAAAAATATAAAGAGTGGAAAATTGATGTGCTTCCGATGAAGCCGGCTCCATTTAAGCTTGAAGTAATAAAGCAGACCGGAAAACAGTTCGCAGCGGTGAAAACACAGATTCACCGCAAGGATGTGAATGAAATTATCATTGCTACGGATGCAGGACGAGAAGGAGAGCTGGTAGCAAGGCTGATTCTGGAAAAAGCAGGAAGCAAAAAGCCGATCAAGAGGCTGTGGATCTCATCTGTAACAGATAAAGCAATCAGAGAAGGTTTTGCAAAGTTGAAGAACGGGCATGAGTATGATGCGCTTTATGATGCTGCAATGTGCCGTGCCGAGGCAGACTGGCTGGTTGGAATCAATGCAACAAGGGCACTGACCTGTAAATATAATGCGCAGCTTTCCTGTGGACGTGTGCAGACACCAACGCTTGCAATGATTGCAAAGAGAGAAGAAAAGATCCGTAGTTTTATTCCGGAAGGTTATTATGGAATGACTGCAAAAGGACAAAATATTATGCTGACCTGGCAGGATCAGAAGTCAAAGAGTTATCGCTCATTCGATAAAGAGAAAATGACCGGACTGATGAAAAAGCTGGATGGACAGAAAGCGGTAGTGGAAGAGATTAAAAAAACACCGAAAAAAACGTATGCACCGCTTTTGTATGATCTGACAGAGCTGCAGAGAGAAGCCAATCAGCGGTTTGGATATTCGGCGAAAGAGACGCTGAATATCATGCAGAGACTGTATGAGAATCATAAGGTGCTGACCTATCCGAGAACGGATTCCAGATATCTGAGCAAAGACATTGTTCCGACGATCAAGGACCGTCTGGAGGCATGTGGTACAGGACCGTACCGTAAGCTTGCAATGACAGCGAAGAAAAAGGATCTGAGCGGAAAGCTCGCTTTTGTAAATGATGCGAAGGTATCGGATCATCATGCGATCATCCCAACGGAGCAGTTTGTGGATCTGAGTCATATGACAAATGAAGAGCGGAAGATTTATGATCTGGTTGTGCGGCGTTTTCTTGCTGTGCTTTATCCGCCATTTGAGTATGAGCAGACACAGGTTAAGGTGAAGGTTGGCGGTGAAACTTTTCTTGCGTCTGGAAAGATTGTGAAAGCGCAGGGATGGCGGGCTGCTTATGAAGAGGAAGTCTATTCGGCTGAGGATGAAGAAGAGGAAGAAGCATATGAGTCTGGAAAGAGTTTGAAAGGACAGACACTGCCGGAACTGGAAAAAGGACAGGAGATTAAAGGACTTGTGTTGTCATTGACAGAAGGTAAAACGAAGCCGCCGGCACATTTTAATGAAGCAACACTTCTGTCAGCAATGGAGAACCCGACGGCTTATATGGAAAGCCATGACAAAGCGATGGCGAAAACGCTTGGTGAGACAGGGGGATTGGGAACGGTTGCGACAAGAGCGGATATTATTGAAAAACTTTTTAAAAGCTTTTTGCTGGAAAAGCGTGGAAAAGATATCTATCTTACATCGAAAGCGAAGCAGCTTCTGGAACTTGTGCCGGAAGAGTTAAAACAGCCGGAACTTACAGCAGACTGGGAAATGCGTTTGTCGCAGATTGCGAAGGGAAAGCTTTCGCGGAAGGATTTTATGAAGGATATTGATAAATATACGGATCAGGTGGTTTCTGAGATTAAGGCGGGAGCTGGAACGTTCCGGCATGATAATCTGACAAATAGTAAATGTCCGCGATGTGGTAAGAGAATGCTTGCAGTGAAAGGAAAGAACAGTGAGATGCTGGTTTGTCAGGACAGAGAGTGCGGATACCGCGAAACAGTATCACGGACAACGAATGCGAGATGTCCTGTGTGTCACAAGAAGATGCAGCTGAAAGGAAGAGGGGATGGACAGATTTTTGTGTGTGTCTGCGGACATAAGGAGAAGCTGACATCGTTCCAGGAGAGACGGAAGAAAGAAGGTGCGGGAGTCAGCAAGAAGGATGTGCAGAAATATTTAAGACAGCAGAAGGATGAGCCGGTGAATAATCCATTTGCGGATGCGCTGGCTAAGATTAAGTTGTAGGTGGCGAATGGGATGGCGTGTGGAAGGTTTGGCTTTCTGGTACGTCTCATTGACTTGATGGCTGTAGTACAAAACGGAACCGGAAAGTCAAACCTTCCACACGCCTGTGCATTGGCAGACGGGGATGTTGTGGTGAAGTGGAAAAAACAGAGTTTATTTTTACTTATTTATTGCTTTTGGATGAACATAGGCTTAAATTCATGATATTTTTCAAAATGGGACTCATCTACACGTATGAAAGCAGATCCGATTTTGGCATGAAGATAAGGGATAATATCGCTGTCGTAATTGCAGATGGTGTTGAGTGCAAAGACATGATGATTATCCGGATTGTCCATATATTCGTCATCTTCATTACCAGCCATGAATCTCCAGCCACTGTCCGGATTCCCTTCTGTTGGCTCTTCGCGGAGCATGTAGCCGACTTTGTAGCCTTCTTTTGTGATCTTATCGGAAACGATACAACCTTCCCCATTCGGCTCGTCCCATTCGATTAGATTTTCAATCGGAATTTCGATAAATCCCTGCTCTTTTTCTGCCATTTTTTTCCAGTATTCTTTTAAAATATGAAGCAATGCTTTTGCATTTTCTGTTTCTGTGGCAGAATTGTATTCCTTCATCTCACTGAAGGTTCCGGATTCACTGACGATCCCAAGAAGACATTTTCCAAAGAAAGATTTCTTGAATTTAAAGATCATACATTTGATCCCATCCTCATCCTCAAAAGAAGCTGTATACTCAATCTTCGCCGGTTTCCGCCCCAGTTCAGACGGATCAGCCAACCAGTTTTCAAGTTCCTCCATAGCATTCACAATTTCATTATTCATAACTTTGCACCTCACTACTTATAATAATTCCATGTTGATTGACTTTTCTGTAAAGCCATATTTTTTGTACATTTCATATGCAGCAACATAAAAAGTTTCTCTACCTAAAGCATCCTGAAAAGCATCCAAAGAGAAAAAATCCTTACTTTCTTTGTAAATATCAGGCCGCCAGTTCACATGCAAAGCCTGAACCTGATTCAGGATATGTACTACACTGTCAAAATCACTGGTTTCCGCAGGTCTGATAATTATATCCATATATAGCCTCCTTCGTAAAACATGAAAAAATATATACCTATAATTCAGTATACCATAAACCCAATTATTTCAATATAGAATATGTCCTTTTTACAACCAAAATCCAGTAAAATAAATCCCCACACAATATCCCAAGCCACAGGACAAACGTCCGCCTGGCGCCCGTCCTGAACAACACTCAACTTCGCGAGTAGAGTTCCGAGGCGCCCCTCCCGTCTTGAAGCACGCAGATTTTCGGGCAATCCTGTTTCCAGGGCATATGCAGGAACGTTACAGGGAGTTAGGAGAAGAAAGCGGCAAGAGGTGGACACCAGCCGTGCCTCCCGCACGACTGGTGAGGACAGCCTGAGCCGCGAAATCATCAGATTTCGGGGCGAATCTGTCCGGTGCCGCCACTTGCCGCTTCCTTCCCCGTTACCTCCCTGTTACATTCCGAATCCGCCCCGGAGACAGGATTGCCCGAAAATCGTCCCCCTTCCACACCCACCTCCCAGGAACCCCACTCCCCCATACCGCATACACTAAAGCATAGAAAAAAGAAATGGAAGTGCCAGACATGGACCTGAGATTGCCTTATTATATGATGTATCCGATTCCATACGCATTTGACGAAGACAAAATCCAGAAGCGCGACCGGGAATACCTGCAAAGTATGTATCCGGCAACAGCAAAAAAGATTTTTCCATATATACAGGAAGAATGCGACCGCCAAGAATATGAAGGAAGCATGATCTATGATGAGTACCCGGATAAGCTCCAGCTGTGCCTGATGTGTCGTAGGGCGTATGAACAGGTCATGAAACAGGAAAAATGGGAAAAAGAGACCTATACTCCGGAACAGATCCGGGAGATCGTAGAAATCCTGATGTACCAGGAATTGATGGAAAGAAGAGGAAAAGGCAGGCGGCAACAGGAAAAAACAGTTGCTTCATGCACAGGACTTGTGCTATAATATCGTCCGATATAAAAATGACAGCATCTGAAACACAGTTTCGGTAAGGAGTGGGCCAGGGTACATATGAAGAATATTATATTTATCGGAATGCCGGCAGTTGGAAAAAGTACCGTCGGAGTGGTAGTCGCAAAGCGGCTTGGATACGAGTTTATTGATACAGATCTGCTGATTCAGAAGCAGGAGGACAGACTTTTGCGGGAGATTATCGCAGAAGAAGGTCTGGACGGATTCTTAAGTATTGAGAATCAGGTCAATCGTGATGTGGAAGCGGAACATGCGGTGATTTCCCCGGGAGGAAGCGTAGTTTACTGTGAAGAAGCAATGAAGCATTACAAAGAGATCGGAACCATTGTTTATCTGCATGCGTCATTTGAGGTTATCAATTCCAGACTGAAGAATGCAAAGAAAAGGGGAGTTGCACTTCGGGACGGGCAGACGCTGAAGGATCTATATGACGAAAGGGTAGTATTATTTGAAAAATATGCAGATATTACTGTTTCAGAGGATGGACTGGAGCTGGAAGAAACCATTGAAAATGTAATGGAAGTTTTGGAAAATCAATAAATTTTTAAAGAAATTATTACAAAAGTTTTACGAAAATGAAGAAAGCAAGATAAATAATTTTGCAATGAATATAGAAATATGCTATACTGATATGTGATATAGAGGATTATTACAAAAAGCTTCATACAAATCCTGAGAGATCTGGAAAGAATAAAAAGTATGAGGTTTTTTATTCATGAAATAATAAAGAGTATGAATAGAGTGTTTGACAGAAGTATAGAACAGGATATATTTCAGAGGGAAAGAAATCGTTAATTGAGGTGCGAAATGGAACAGTATATTATTAAGGGTGGCAATCCGCTGGTCGGCGAAGTCGAGATCGGTGGAGCAAAGAATGCAGCACTGGCAATTCTGGCAGCTGCGATTATGACAGATGAGACAGTTACTATCGATAATCTTCCGGATGTCAACGATATCAACGTTCTGCTGGAAGCAATCAGTGGAATTGGTGCCGAGGTTGACCGTATTGACCGGCACACAGTCAGAATCAACGGAAGCAACATTGAAAATTTTGATATAGAATATGATTACATCAAGAAGATCCGTGCATCTTATTACTTGCTCGGAGCACTTCTTGGTAAGTATAAAAGAGCAGAAGTCGCTCTTCCGGGAGGATGCAATATCGGAAGCCGTCCGATCGACCAGCATCTGAAAGGTTTTCGTGCGCTTGGTGCTTATGTGGATATCGAGCATGGCAAGATTATCGCAGAAGCAGAGCGTCTGATCGGAAAGCACATTTATTTTGATGTGGTAAGCGTAGGAGCTACGATCAACGTTATGATGGCAGCATCGATGGCAGAAGGACTTACGATCCTTGAGAATGTGGCAAAAGAGCCTCATGTTGTCGATGTGGCAAACTTCCTGAATAGTATGGGAGCGAACATTCGTGGAGCAGGTACGGACGTGATCAAGATCCGCGGTGTATCCCGCCTTCATAAGACAGATTATTCTATCATTCCGGATCAGATCGAAGCCGGCACATTTATGTTTGCGGCAGCAGCAACCAGAGGTGATGTGACTGTTATGAATGTCATTCCGAAGCATCTGGAAGCTACGATTGCAAAGCTTGTTGAGATCGGATGTGAAGTAGAAGAATTTGATGATGCAGTGCGTGTTGTGTCCAAAGGAGATCTTCATAATACACAGGTGAAGACTCTTCCATATCCTGGATTCCCGACAGATATGCAGCCGCAGATCGGTGTTACACTTGCTCTTTGTAAAGGGACAAGCACGATTACAGAAAGTATTTTCGAGAATCGTTTCAAATATCTTTCAGAACTTGCAAGAATGGGTGCAAATGTCAAGGTTGAAGGTAATGCAGCGACTATCGAAGGCGTAGATAAATTCTCGGGAGCAAGGGTCAGTGCACCGGATCTTCGTGCAGGAGCAGCACTTGTGATTGCAGGAATGGCCGCAGATGGCATTACGATCGTAGATGACATCGTATATATCCAGAGGGGATACGAACGTTTTGAAGAGAAGCTCAGAAGTCTCGGCGCAGTGATCGAGAGAGTTTCTACAGAACGTGAGATCCAGAAATTCAAATTAAAAGTAGGTTAAGACAGGAATTCCTGTTTTGATAGAACATATTTCCCAAAATGTATATTGACGGAAGGTATGGACAGTGTTATGATGTGTAGCGGTAACAATTAAATACGCTTTCTCTTATTCAGAGTGGTGGAGGTACATAGGACCTATGAAGCCACGGCAACCCCTATAAGGAAGGTGCCTACCTGAGCGAGCAGCGAGCCTAACGGCGATCGAACAATAAGAGGATTTGATTATCGTGTGTCAGGTCCGCTTAGTTAAGCGGATTTTTTTATTCCAATCAAACAAAAAGGAGAAAACAAATGGAGAAAAGATTATTTACTTCCGAATCTGTAACTGAAGGTCATCCGGATAAAATCTGTGATGCCATTTCTGATGCCATCCTGGATGCTCTGATCGCACAGGATCCGATGAGCCGTGTAGCCTGCGAGACTGCAACTACAACAGGTCTTGTTCTGGTTATGGGTGAGATCACTTCCAAGGCAAATATCGATATCCAGTCAATCGTAAGAGAGACAATCCGCGAGATTGGTTATACTCGTGGAAAATTCGGATTCGATGCTGATACATGTGCGGTAATCACAGCACTTGATAAACAGTCTGCTGATATTGCAATGGGTGTTGATAAAGCACTTGAGCAGAAAGAGAATCAGATGGATGAGGACGAGCTTGACTCTATTGGAGCTGGTGACCAGGGAATCCAGTTTGGTTATGCTTCCAACGAGACAGAAGAATACATGCCATACGCAATCAACATGGCACACAAACTTTCCCGTCAGCTGACAAAAGTCCGTAAAGATGGCACTCTGAAATATTTAAGACCAGATGGAAAAACTCAGGTAACAGTTGAGTATGATAAGAATGGAAAACCAAGCCGTATTGATGCAGTAGTTTGCTCCACTCAGCATGACCCGGATGTTACACAGGAGCAGATCCATGCGGACATCAAGAAA
>OHVY01000428.1_pt1 | contig 12041 bp, 10 predicted proteins | sample 1579641 | NCBI WGS metagenome assembly OHVY01 (sample SAMEA3882536, study PRJEB24775) | human gut metagenome | biome: human-associated habitat; feature: intestine environment; material: feces | place: Netherlands | collected 2009/2010
TGCCGTCCTGTACCCCTGTGCCCCCTCCGTGCAGGAGGTGGTGGCCGCGCGCTGCCGCGCGGCAGGCGCACCGCTGACTGTGGCGGACTTCGATGCCCTCTCCTCAGTCTGCGACACGCTGGTGGGGCAGATATTCAACTACGGCCCATATAAGGGCCTGCGGCTGCCCCTGCTGGGCGGCCACCAGCTGCGAAACGCCGCCGTTGCGCTGACGACCATTGATGTTCTGCGGCAGCGTGGCTGGCACATTGATGAAAGTGCCGTCCGTCAGGGCTTGGCCCAGACCGCGTGGCCGGGACGGTTTCAGGTGGTGCGGCGGCAGCCCACGATCATTCTGGACGGAGGGCACAACCCCCAGTGCATGGTCTCGCTGGCGGCGGCCATCCGGGAGTATCTGCCGGGCCAGCCGGTAACGGTGCTGACCGGTGTGCTGGCGGACAAGGACTATGGAAAAATGTACGACCAGCTGGCTCCGCTGGCCGCGCGGTTTATCACTGTAACCCCCCACAATCCCCGTGCGCTGGACGCCGGAGAGCTGGCGGCCTTCCTGCGGCGATATGGCAAGCCGGTAACGGCCTGCGGCACCATCCGGGAGGGTGTGTCCCGAATGCTGGCGGACACGCCGCCCGATGGCACAGCCGTCTGCTGCGGCTCCCTGTATCTGCTGGGCGATGTGGTGCAGTCACTGGAAAAGGTATAAAAAAGAGACGGCTGCGCCGTCTCTTTTTATACCTGTCAGCCCTCGACCTTCTCCACACGGAAAGCGTAGGTCGCGCCGGCCTCCAGCGTAGTGGCGTCCACACCGGTCATGGCGTACTCGCCGTTGATGTAGAGGCCCCAGTAGGTGCCATCGGCATCGTAGTCGGCAGTCTCGCCGTTGACGGTCTTGACGTACAGGCCGTACTCGGAGTCATCGCCGGCGATAACGCCCAGCTTCAGCAGCGCTGCGCCCACCGTCTCCTCATCGGTGTTGACGGTAAAGGTGACGGTCTTGCCGTCCGCACCCTGCACCTCCACAGTGAAGGCCACGGCACCCTGACCGATGACCGCGCCGTCCGCCACAGGCAGCGTCACCTTTTCATCAGCGGCGTTGTCCTGATCGGTGATCGCGGGGTCGTTGGTCTGGTCATCAGTTTTGTTTTCCTCCTTCTGGCCGCAGGCCGCCAGGGCCAGGGTCAGCACCAGTGCCAACAACAGCGCCAGCAGCTTTTTCATGGTGTTTTTCATGTTTCGTTACTCCTTATCTGTTATCCCTATAAGCAGGCAGCCACGCCGCACCGCGACGCGCACCGCCTGTCCTATAAAATGATTGCTGACCCCCAGAGGGAAATCCGCCGTCAGCACGGCGTCGGTCAGCGGATACTTGGCGTTCCCGATGGTAACGCCCTCCGCGTCTGCGCCCAGGCAGAACACGGAGAAAACGCTGTTCTGCCCTGCGGTGAGTGTGATCTCGCCCCCGTCGCAGATGGCGGTGAAGCGCTCACCGTTTCCGTACAGCCAGCCCTGCCCGCCCCGGCGGGCAATGTAGGCCAGCGTTTGCATATTGGCCACCGTGTGGTCTGTCCGGTGGCCGCCCATACCGCCCAGGAGATGGAACTCCCTCTCACCACGGTCGAAGCCCTCCTTGACTGCCCGGATCATGTCGGTGTCATCCTTCTCCACCGGCAAGCGGAGGATGTGGTCAAACGCCGGCGCGGCGTCCAGCGAGTCGAAATCCGCCACCAGCAGCGTGGGCGTTATGCCATTTTCCCGGCAGGTATACCAGCCGCCGTCGGCGGCGATGACCATATCGGTCCTTTGAACAGACACAGGCAGGCCGTAAAAGCTGCCCGCGCCGATGATAAAGCAGGCCATGGGTAATTCCTTTCTTGGATATTCGACGCAGCCGGGGCGGAAATATACCAGACGGGGGGTTACATCCACATGGCGAAGAGCCGTAATACCGTCCCCATCGCCCGCCGCCAAAACGGGCGCTCCGCCATACGCTCCGGCGTCATGAGCGCACAGCGGGCCATGGTGGTGTCCATATCCTCCAGCAGCGTCTCGATGGCGGGCGTGCCATAGAACACCTCGCCGCATTCGAAGTGCAGCTGGAAGCTGCGGTAGTCCATATTGACGGAGCCTACAAAGGCCGTCTCGCGGTCAGTCAGGACGGTTTTTCCATGGACAAGGCCAGGTGTAAAGGTATATATCTTAACATCATGCGCCATGAGCTGGTCGAAGTAGCTCTCCGCCACCAGATAGGCAAACTTGTGGTCCGGGATGCCGGGCATGATGAGGCGGACATCCACACCGCTTTCCGCGGCCAGACACAGCGCCTTGAGCATGGGTTCGTCGATAGCCAGGTAGGGTGTGGTGATATACACCTCCCGCCGGGCACGGCTGATCATCTGGAGGAACAGATCCTCCGCCGCGTTGTCAGGGTTGTCATCGGGGCCGTCCACCACAGTCTGGCAGAAGCCCTGCTCCAGGGGGTGGTGCAGGGGGCGATAATAGTCGTACTCATGGTACAGCTGACCGTCCATCCGCTGCCACATCTGCAGGAACTCCCGGGTCAGGCCCCAGGCGCCCTCGCCCTCCAGCCGGAGACCGCAGTCCTTCCAATAGCCGAAGCGTTCGATCAGGTTGGCGTACTCGTCGGCGATATTGGCGCCGCCGGTGTAGGCAATATCTCCATCCACGCAGGTGATCTTCCGGTGGTCGCGGTAGTTAAAGTACAGCCGGTTGACGTAGTGGTGCACGGGGTTGAATACCCTGACCTCCACCCCGGCGTCCTGCAGCGCGTCTATTTTTTCGTTGGGCATACGCATCATGCTGCCGAAATCGTCAAAGATCAGCTTGACCTCTACACCCTGACGGCTCTTGCGGCAGAGGATATCAGACAACCGATCCCATATCTCGCCTTCGGCCATGATAAAGTACTCCAGGAAGATGAACCGCTGGGCCGTATCCAGTGTGGTGAGCATATCCTCCAGATACGCCTCGCCGGTGGGCAGATAGCGCAGCGCCGTGTTGCGGTACAGGTCAAAGCCCTTGCCGCTGAGATACGCTGCCAGCGGATACCACTGGGGCGCGGTCTGGCGCAGCTTTTCCAGATTGGTGCGGGCGAGCTCCTGCTGCGCCAGCGGCTCCTCGATGGGCACCGGCTTCTTCAGGCTCAGGCGCTTGGACGGCCGGTCGCCATTCCACAGCAGATAGAGGATCAGTCCCACCACCGGCACGAACAGCACCAGGATGATCCAGCCCATCTTATAGCTGGTGGCCCCGGGGCGGGACCAGATACGCATGGCCACCACACCGGCCAGCAGCTGCAATACCGTATAGGCCAGCGCCATGCGCTGCTTCAGAAGGTCGCTGAGGACGATCACCAGCGCGATCTGTGCCAACAGCAATACCGCCACCATCACCAGCCGCAGCGCAGCGGATATCCGTCGCTCTGTCCGCTGCTGGACTCTCGGCTTTTTCACTGTTGATCCTCCTCCCTTTTCTTTTATTTCAGATGGTCATCACAGCTGCGAGGTCCGCAGTAGGCACTGCTGGATATCCCACAGCTTGTCCGACAGGTCCACATAGTACTTGTGGGGATAGTCAAAGCGCTTGACCTCGTCCCACAGGGTATCCACCTGCTGGGCGCAGTATGCCTTGATCTCCTCCAGCGGCGGGCAATCGTACACCCGCTTGCCGTTCTTGAAGATCGGCACCAGCAGCTCCCGGGCCTCGAAGTTATACACGTCCTTTCGCTTCCAGGTGGCCATGGGGTCAAAGATGGTCAGGCCCTTCGTGTCGTCCACCGTCTCGTCATAGACCGTGATATAGTCGGCGATGGCCTTGCCGGTGTCCCGTCCGAAAAGGCGATAGACCTTCTTGAAGTGGGGAATAGTGATCTTCTCCACGTTCTCGCTGACCTTGATCTTGGGGATCACGGTGCCGTCCGGCTCCTCGATGGCCACCAGCTTGTACACGCCGCCGAACACCGGCTCGGACTTGGCGGTGATCATGCGCTCGCCCACACCGAACAGGTCGATCTGCGCGCCCTGGTTGAGGATGTCCTCGATAATATACTCGTCGAGCGAGTTCGAGCACGAGATTTTGCAGCTCTGCCAGCCTGCCTCGTCGAGCAGCTTCCGCGCCTTTTTCGTCAGATACGTCATGTCGCCGGAGTCGAGCCGGATGCCGCATTTTGTAAGTCCACGGGGCTTTAAGACCTCATTGAAGACGCGGATGGCGTTCGGGATGCCGGATTTGAGCGTATTATACGTATCGACCAGCAGCGTGGGATTGTCGGGATAGGTTTCGCAGTAGGCTTTGAACGCCTCATATTCCGACGGGAACATCTGCACCCACGAGTGGGCCATCGTGCCGCCGGCCGGAACGCCGTAGAGCTGGTCGGTCAGCGTGCAGGCCGTGCCTTTGCAGCCGCCGATGTAAGCGGCGCGCGCGCCGTCGACCGCTGCGTCGACGCCCTGCGCCCGGCGGGAGCCGAATTCCAGAACGGTGCGGCCCTTCGCGGCCCGCACGACGCGGTTGGCCTTCGTCGCGATGAGGCTCTGGTGGTTGAGCGTCAGCAGCAGAAACGTCTCGACGAGCTGCGCCTGAATGGCGGGCGCGCGGACGGTCATGATCGGCTCGCGCGGGAAGATCGGCGTGCCCTCCGGCACGGCCCAGATATCGCCCGTGAAGCGGAAGCCGCGCAGATATTGCAGGAAGCCCTCGTCGAACATATTCCGGCTGCGCAGATACGCAATATCGTCCTCGTCAAAATGAAGCTGCTGCACGTACTCGATCGCCTGCTCCAGACCCGCCGCGATGGCAAAGCCGCCGTTATCGGGCACGGAGCGGAAGAAAATATCAAAATACGTGATGCGGTCCTGCATACCCTGCACGAAATAGCCGTTGCCCATGGTGAGCTCGTAATAATCGCAGAGCATACTCAGATTGGCGTTTTTGTTGATATCCATGATCGTTTTCCCTCGTTTTTCTGCCGCATGGGTACATGGGCGGTTTATTCTGCAAGCGCCCGTGCGCGCTGCAGTTTGCTGAGCGGCTGCTCGGACAGATGATAGGTGTCCATAAGCGCCCGCGCGAACGCGGAAAGCGCTTCCTCGCTTCCCTGCTTTAATTCCAGCTCCAGCTCGCACAGAAGCGCCGTCCTGCCCCCGCCGGTCAGATCGCCGACGTCGCCGCAGATCATGCAGCTGGTGTTCTCCGACAGCCGCAGCTCCGCCGTGATGCGGGTGAAGCTTGCCCCGCAGATGGGCGCAAGCGCGTCCGGCTGCAGGGCGGCGATCTCCTGCGGCGCGCCGAGCGCGGCCAGCTTCGGCAGCGCCTCGTCGAGATACGCACTCTCGACCTCCCATTCGCCGCGCGTATGCCCCTCGCCGGGGGTCTTCATGGTGACGACGCTGCGGCCGTCCTCCGTGCGCAGGCGGAGCATCCAGCGCCGCTGCGCAAGAAAGCCGTCCTCCGTATCGTAATACGTTGTCCGCATCCGGATATAGGCATAGGGCGCGCACAGCTTTTCCATAACCATCCGGCTGCACAGAATGCAGTCGAGCAGCTGCAGATCGCCGACAGCCAGCTTGTATTCCGTCTCCTTACCCAAGTCAAGGCCCCCTCCGGGATTTTTTATTATTCTACGCTATTTTCCCCATAAACGCAAGAAGAAGGATGGCTTTTCTTTTTGCCGCCGTGCGCTGGGGCCGTTCCGGCGTTTCCCGCGCCATTTCCCGACGGGTTTCCGCCCGTTCCGGGTGGTACACTGCGCAAAGGAACAAAAGGGGGCGGCGCGATGGGAACAGCAGGAGCGGAGCAGCTGCGGCAGCGGCTGGCGCAGGGATTGGCGGCGCGGCCCGTGCTGCGCGAGGCGCTGCGCGCGCTCGGAGCGGGCGGCTTCAGCCTTGTGCTGGCGGGCGCGGGGCTTTTATCGGCGCACGTGCCGCTGGCGCTTGCGCCGGTGTGCGTGCTGCCGTTCGGCCCGGCGGCTGTGTGCGCGTATCTCGGGGCCGTGGCGGGCTATGCCGTGTTCTGGGGCTTATCGGCTGCGCTGGAGCCGGTCGCGGCGGGCTTTCTGATGCTGGCGGGCAGCTGCCTGTTCCGCGATCTACTGCCTGCGCAGAGGCGCGGCTTTGTCCCGGCGGCGGCGGGCGGGATCTACGCACTGCTGGGGCTGATTTTCGTTTTGCAGGCCGACGGCGGCATCCGGGCGGCGCTGCTGCTTGCGCTGCGGCTGACGCTGCTGGTCGTGAGCATCCGGGCGCTCTGCCCGGCGGAGGAGACTGCCAGGCTGCGGCCATACGCTGCGGCGGTGTGTCTGCTTGCGGGACTTGTGCGCGTGGAGCTGCCGTTCGGCGTTCCGCTGTCCGTGGTCGGCGCAGCGGCGGTGTGCCTGCTGGTGCAGGACGCGCAGGACGCGCTTCTGATTGGCGCGGCCTGCGGGCTGGTGCTCGATCTCGGGAGCCTTCCGTCTCCGCCGCAGACGGCCTGCTTCTGCCTGCCGCTTCTTGTCTGCCGGATGGCGGACCTTCGCCGGACGGCGCGGGCGGCGGCGTTTGCGGGGCTTTATTTTCTGTGCGTGCTCGTCTGGGGCGGGGAGCACGCGGGCTGGACGCTGGGCGTGCTGGCAGGCGCGGTTTTCTCATGCCTGCTCCCCGGCTTTGCGCTGCCGGATGCGCGGCGCGACGCGCCTGCTGCGGCCAGCACGCTGGTGCAGACGGCGGATGTCCTGCAGCGGATGGAGACGAAGCTGTCTCTTTCCGGGCAGAAAGCCCAGACGGCCCCGGCGCTGATCTTTGACAGTGCGGCGGACGACGTCTGCCGCAGCTGCGTCAAGCACCAGCAGTGCTGGCAGGAGCGCGCGGACGATACCTGCCGTCTGCTTTCGGCCTGCGCCGGGACGATCCTGCGGCAGGGACAGGCGAACGAGGGCGACCTGCCCGCGGGCTTCTGCGCGGTCTGCATCCGGGAGGAGGCGTTTCGCGCGGCCATCAACCGGGCGCTGCGCGCCCAGCAGTCGCAGCTGCTGGCCCTCCGGCGCAGCGAGGAGGCGCGGGAAATTTCCCGCGCGCTGCTCGGTCAGCTTGCGCGCTTTTTACGCGCGGCGGGCCAGAAGCGCCCCGCCGGGGGCGTCCCGCGCTATCGGCTCTCGCTCGGCGTCCGGGCGGTCGGGCTGCGGGGCGATACGCTCTGCGGCGACTGCGGGACAAGCTTCCAGTGCGGCGTGACGCAGTATGTCCTGCTCTGCGACGGCATGGGCACCGGCTCCGGCGCGCAGTCCGACGCGCAGGAGGCGATCTCGGTCCTGCAATCGCTCTTAACGCTCGGCTTTGACGCGATGGACGCAGCGGCGATGCTGAACGAGCTGTATGTCCTGCGGGGCGACGGGTGCTTTTCCACGGTCGACCTGCTGGAGATGGACCTTTGCACGGGCGAGGGGGCGCTTTATAAATGGGGCGCGGCCCCGTCCTATCTCAAGAAGGGCGGAACAGTCAAAAAAATAGGGACAGCCTCGCCTCCGCCGGGGCTGGGTGTGGGAGAGGAACACCGGGCCGAGCGTGTGGGGCTGTCCTTACAGAGAGGAGAGCAGCTGGTGCTTACCACCGACGGCATACCAGAAGCCGCCTGCGAGCAGTATCTGCGCGCGTGCGGGCCGCTTTCGCCGAGGGAGCTTGCCGCCGGGGTCGTCGCGTGCGCCAGCGAGTCAGAGCCTGATGACCGGACCGCGGTGATCGTTCAGCTCGATCCGGCCTCCATGCAGCCTCACCATACCACACGCCGCGCGCGAAGTATGTCGAAAACGGGCGCGGAACCCCACATTTAGGAAATATTTTCTGTCGAAGCACAAAATACCGGCTCGAATCAGGCCGGATAAAGACGCAGCCTCACCCTGCCGCGGCAGGGCTTTGCGCTTATGTTCCGAACAGCAGCTTCATCATCAGCGGGATCGTCAGCAGGCTCAGAAGCGTGCTGACAAACACGCCGGAGGAGGCGGCCGTCTCGTCGGCGCCGTATTGGTAGCTCAGGATCGTCGTGTTGGTGGCGATGGGCATACACAGAAGCACGGTCAGCACGCACAGTGCAAATTCATTCGTCAGCACGTGCCGCAGCACGGCATACGCCAGCAGCGGCACGGCCGCCAGCTTGAGCGCGGACAGCGCGTAGATCCGCCAGCTTCCGAAGATCTGCTTAAAGTGCATCTGCGCAAGCGAGCAGCCCACGATCAGCATGACGACGGGGCTTGTGATATCGCCGACATATTTGACGGTCTGGTGCAGCAGCGCGGGCGGCTGCCAGCCGGACAGATAGACCGCGAATGCCGCAAGCGACGCCGCGACGCACGGCTGCCGCAGCACCTTCCACTGAAGCCGGAAGCGCGCCGCGCCGCGCATCAGACTTGCGCCGTAGCTCCAGCAGAAGAGCTGGAAGAACAGCACGAAGATCGTGACGTAAAACGCCGCGCCGCTGCCAAGCAGAGACTCGACGACGGGATAGCCGAGAAAGCCGGTGTTGGAGAAGATGAACATGAACCGGTACAGCCCGCGCTCCGCGTCCCTGACGCGCAGCAGCCGCACGGCCGGGAAGCTCAGGGCGATCAGCGCAAGATAGATCAGCGCGATCAGCCCCGCCAGCCGGAGCGTCTGCCCGGTCGAGAGCAGGCGCTCCCCCGTCAGTGCGGAGGCGAGGATCTGCATGGGGTTTGCAACGTTTACGACGAGCGCCGAGAGCTTTTTGTTGCTCTGCGTGTCCATCACGCCGCCCTTTGCGGCGCAAAAGCCGCAGGCCATGCAGAAAAACAGCATGACCATCCTCCGGCACAGGGAGAGAATATCCATCCTGCCCGCTCCTTCCTGCCGGGCAGAGGCCGGCCTATAACGGACTTTTTTTGATTTTCGCGAACGCGCGGGGGTATTTCGCCGGCGTGGGCCTGATTTTGCGGATGACAACAGCCTTATGCAGCGCGTCCTGAATGGGATACTCGTACACCTGCTCGATCATTCCGCCCAGCAGCGCCACGGCGCGCTTTGCTTCTTCCATCTCCTCGCCCGCCAGCGCGCCCTTCATCGCCAGAAACGCGCCGCCTACCTTTACATACGGCAGGCAGAGCTCTGCGAGGATATTCAGCCGCGCCACGGCGCGGGACGTCGCAATATCATACTGCTCCCGGCGGGTCTGGACAAATTCTTCCGCCCGGGCAGTGACGACCTCGGCCTCCACGCCCAGCTGCGGCAGAATTTCCCGCAGCCATGTCATGCGCTTGGCCAGAGAATCCAGAAGCGTCAGATTGATCGACGGCTCGGCGATCTTCAGCGGAACGCCGGGAAAGCCCGCACCGCAGCCGATATCGATCACGCGCTTTCCGGAAAAGTCCTCCGCCCGCAAAAGCGCGATGCAGTCGAGAAAATGCAGCTCGGCCACAGCCTGCGGCTCGGTGATGGCTGTGAGGTTCATGACCTTGTTTTTTTCGATCAGCGCCTGCCCGAACGCGCAGAGCGTGTCGATCTGCTCCGGCGATAAGCCGGAGCGCGCTTCCAGTGCTTCCCTCATTGATCTGCCTTTCGGATATACAGCACGCCGAGCGTTCCCGGCCCGCAGTGGCTGCTGACGGTGCAGCCGGCCCGCGTGACGCAGATCTCCTCAAACGGCTGTAACTTTTGCACAGTTTCCACAGCCTTTTGCACCGATTCCTCCGACACGCCGGAGTGCGTGATGAACACGCGGCGCAGTTCCAGATCGCTGCGGTTTCCAATTTTATCGGTGATATACTCGCAGACGCACTTGTCAAAGCTGCCGCGGTATTTTTTGCCGACGCCCATTTTGCCGTCTCTGACCTCGATGCACGGGCGGAGCCTTAACAGATTCGCGCCCAGAAGCGTCACGGCGGAGCACCGGCCGCCCTTTTTCATGTAATCCAGCCGGTCGAGAATGAAGCTGGCCTCCACGCGGCCCGTCAGATCGTGCAGCGCCGCAACAATATCGTCCGGCTCCATGCCCTCGCGCGCCATGCGCTCGGCCTCCAGCACGACAAGGCCGTGGCCTGTGGATAAATTTCTGGAATCGACGACGTACACGTTGTCAAAATCCGCCGCCGCCAGCTTTGCGTTCTGGTAGCAGCAGGAGAAGTCCAGAGAGATACAGACGTGGATGACGAAGTCGTTTTTTTTCGACAGCTCCGTGAACGCGCGGACATAATCGGCCAGATTGACCGCCGCCGTCTGCGGCAGACTTCCGCCGGCGGAGACGTGGGCATAGATATCGTCGGGCTTGACGTCCACGCCGTCGCGCAGCGTCTTGCCGTCCATGCTCACATAGAGGGGCAGCAGGCGGATATTATACTGTTCCAGCTGCTCCGGGTTGAGATCACAGGTGGAGTCAGACGTGATCTGATATCGCATAGAGAGTCCCTTCCTTTTTTTCATCTGCATCCTTGCAGGATGCGCGTGCTTGGCGCAGCGTTCGGAAAAAGTCGCGCAGCGCCTGTGAACATTCCGCTTCCAGTATGCCGCCGCTGACCTCCGGCTGAAAGCAGCCCGGCAGATGCAGCAGATCGACAAGACTTCCCGCCGCGCCGGATTTTGGATCTTTCGCGCCGAAGACGACGCGCGGCAGATGCGCGTTCAAAATCGCGCCTGCGCACATGGGGCACGGCTCGAGCGTCACGTACAGCGTACACTGCCACAGCCGCCAGCCGCCGAGCGTCCGGCAGGCCTCGCCGATGGCCTCCAGCTCTGCGTGGGCCAGCGCCGTTTTTCCCTTTTCGCGCCGGTTGCGTCCGCGGCCGACAATGCGGTCTTCCAGCGTGATCACACACCCCACCGGAACCTCACCGTCCGCCGCCGCCTCCCGCGCAAGCAGGAGTGCCTCGCGCATCATCGCCTCATCCAAATCCGTACACACACCTCCACGGCAAGAGTTATTCTATCATACCCGAAAATGGAAGATTCGTCAACACCCGCTGTGCGGCGCTTTCCTTGGGAAAACGGGCTTTTTGCTTGCTTTTAACAGGCGGACGCGATATACTGAATATATCAGGCAGCGACGCTGCAAAGAATGGATGGAAGAAAGGATCACGACGGTATGAGTACTGCATATCAGAATCTGACCCCCGCACAGCTGCGCGAGGAATACGCAGCAGTCAAGGCGCAGTTCGACGCGCTGAAGGCGAAGGAGCTGAAGCTCAACATGGCAAGAGGCAAGCCCGGCAGGGAGCAGCTTGACCTCGTCTCCGGCATCCTGAGCATCCTCAAAACCCCGGAGGACTGCATTTCCGGCGGCGTCGACGCCCGCAACTACGGCGAGCTTTCCGGCCTCAAGGAAGCGAAGGAATACTGGGCGGACGTACTCGGCTGCAAACCGGAGGAGTGCTTCATCGGCGGCAACGCGTCGCTGACGCTCATGTACGATCTGGTCAGCAAGGGCTATACGCACGGTCTTGCACGCTCGGAAAAGCCGTGGTGCAGGCTGGACACCGTCAAGTGGCTCTGCCCGGCCCCCGGCTATGACCGCCATTTTAAAATCACCGAATCGTTCGGCTTTGAACTCATTACAATTCCCATGACCCCCACCGGCCCCGACATGGACAAGGTCGAGCAGGCCGTGAAGGACCCGGCGGTCAAGGGTATGTGGAACGTGCCGAAGTATTCCAATCCCGACGGCATCATCTACTCCGACGAGACCATCGAGCGCATCGCCAGGCTGAAGCCTGCGGCTCCCGACTTCCTGCTCATGTGGGACAACGCCTACTGCATCCATGAGTTCGAGGGCGAGTTCGTGCCCTTCCCGGATATCCTGAGCCTGTGCGAGAAGTACGGCAACGCCGACATGGTGTTTGAGTTTGCCTCCACCAGCAAGATCACGCTGCCCGGTGCGGGCGTGGCGTGCTTTGCGTGCAGCGAGGCGAACATGGAGTACATGGAGAAGCTCATCAACGTCCAGATCATCAGCTACGATAAGATCAATCAGCTGCGTCATGTGAAGTACCTCAAGGACAAGGCGCACACGCTGGAGCTGATGAAGAAGCACGCGGCCATCATGGGACCGAAGTTCAA
>OHVY01000429.1_pt1 | contig 12034 bp, 7 predicted proteins | sample 1579641 | NCBI WGS metagenome assembly OHVY01 (sample SAMEA3882536, study PRJEB24775) | human gut metagenome | biome: human-associated habitat; feature: intestine environment; material: feces | place: Netherlands | collected 2009/2010
TGAAACAAAGAGTGATCGTGTAGACATCGGTGTTCGTGTTGAACTAAATGCCGATACATTCTCAGAATTAACAGACTCATTGTATGAATCTAAAATCGTATATCGTTCAAAGAAATATCAAGACCGCGTTCGTACATTCTGTATGAACCCTAGAGGTGTTGTCGTAAACGAAAACACAAACGGAATCATCACTGTAAATGGTCACAGCTATGAAGATCCAGCTCGTTTCACAAACAACACAAACTTTGCCTTATTAGTATCAAATCATTTCACAGAACCCTTCTCACAAAGTAACCAATATGGTGAAAGTATTGCCCGCCTATCAAACATGTTAGGTGGTGGTGTTATCGTTCAACGCTTTGGTGATCTGATTCGTGGACAACGTTCAACTCCAAGTCGTATTGCACAAGGATTCGTAACTCCTACATTGAAGGCTACACCAGGAGACTTATCTCTAGTTATCCCTAAACGTCAATTAGATGACATTATTGAAATGATCTATGCGCTTGATAAAGTATGTCCATCAACAGCTAGTGATGACACATTACTATATGGTGTCGAAGTTAAATTCTACAACATGCAAGTAAAAGTAGATAAAAACTTAGAAACAAAACACAAAGGACTATTCGTTATCGGAGACTGTTCAGGTGTAACACACTCATTAAGTCATGCCAGTGCATCTGGTGTATATGTCGCAAGACACATTACAGAAAATCTATAATACAACACAAAGTGGATCGCTTGATCCACTTTTTTTCATTCACTGTACAGTTAATAACTCTCGAGTTAATAATAATGATGGTATAATAATCTAGGTGATAATTTTATGATACAAATTCCAGACAACAGTACAATATTAGCTCCGGCTACCCTACATCTATCTTTATACAAAGAAATTTTAAAACAAAAAAAAGATTGCCTTGGCATACAAGTTTTAACCTTGTCTAGCTGGCTATCTTCTTTTTATCATGGACAAAATAAATCTGACATTGAAATTCTTTATTTGTACAAAGATGCTTTAAAGAATGTCTCTCTTTCCAATGCCTTCTATTCCAGTAAAGAAGACTATGACTTTTTAAATGCCTGTCTAGACTTTATAAAAATGGCAAAAACCTATCAGATTCATGATTTTCCTTGTTCAACCCAAAAAGAAAAAGATTTACATGAAATCTTAAATCTTCTGTATCCAATTCAACTCAAAGAAGACCAAACGCAAGATGTCCTTTCAAGTTTACCAGATTTAGAAAACATCTATATCCTAAAAAAAGAATACTCTCAATTAGACAGTTACTGGATTCAAGTGTTGATTGATCATGGCGCAAAATGGCTCGGCGATAAGCAACTGTTGACAACACACTACTACAGTGTTGCCAACGCACGCAAACAAATGGAAGTCATCGCAAATCTTATTATTGAAAATGACTATTCAGCCGATGATATTTTCATTGCCCTAAACAACCCAAGTGACATCAATGTTTTAACCCAGATTCTTACAGCACATAAGATCCCATTCACAACTATACAAGAAGTTCATACTACATCTATATATAACGAGTGGATCCATTATTTAACATGGGCTAAAGATATGGATTTAAAAAGTTTTTTAAACGTAGTTCAAACCCTATATCCAAATGACAATTATCTCTTGCAGTATTACACATTGTTCCCTGAACAATTTTTAAAATTTGAACCTTTCTTAACTACACTTCCATACAAAGATAATGCAATCATTGATTCCTACCAATTCGCATCCTACCAAAAATTAGAACAAGACACTTTAGAATGGGTACACGATCATGCCTTCTTATTTGATGCATACGATTTTATCAAGATGGCCAAACACATTCAAAATCTACATGAACAAGTCACAAAAGAAGATTTGAATGCCTTCAACGATGTCATGTCACTTATCCAAGATGTGCATACACACATTCATAATGCGAATGATTTAAACATCTTGATTCACCAAATCCAAAATCTTTCTGCCAATCAGAAAGCCAATTCCATTGAAGGGGTATTCATTGGATCTAGACAAGACATCACAAATTTAAGGCCCATCGTCTTTTTAACTGGCACAAATGCCAGTGCATTTCCTGCTTTAAAGTTACATACTGGAATCTTTGATGAGGCCTATGTACAAAACACGGATTTACCAAATCTTGAAACACGCATTCAAAACCAGCAGGCACAAATCTTTGACTGTTTGTCTTTGTGTGAAATTCTTTATGTATTCTATCCACAGAGTGATTATCAAGGAAAAAATTATGAACCTAGCTCCGACATAGAAAATTGGCTCCAACAAAAGGCTGAGTTTATCACTACGCCCGATTCTTTTAATTGGACTACCCCAACTATCGCTTTAAATGAAACAACAGCTAAATCCATATTCTTTAAGGATGATCATTTTAAAGGATCTATTTCAAGACTCGAATCTTATGCACGATGTCCTTTTTCTCATGCACTAAAATACGGCTTATATTTAAAAGAAAAAGAAGACATCACAGACATTCGAATTCGTGGAAGCATATTACATCATGTTCTAGAAGTGATTTCTAAAGATAGACAAGAATATACTTCTTTATCCAAAGAAGAAATTCATCACTACGTTGAAAATGAATTTTCCTTCGCAAAAGAAGTGCTTTTACAACAAGTTCCATGGTTTGATTCTCAAATTGAAGAAATCACAGAAAAACTTATGTTGATTTTTGAACAACTACATAATTTTGAATCCAACTGGCACATGAACATGGATAAACAAGAACATAAGTTCTCTTATTCCTACCCATGGAATGGATATACCATTGATTTATATGGCTATATTGACCGAATCGACAGTTCAAACACATCCTTTTGTATCTTTGACTATAAATCAAGTGATAAAGATATTAAAATCGATGACTTTGAAAAAGGATTATCTTTACAGTTAGCCACATATACGTTAGCTTACGAAAAAGAATCCGGTTTAATCCCAGTAGGATGTTTCTATATTGCACTAAGGACAACCCCAGAAACACTCACTTATGGAAAATTAAATTATCGCAAAAAAATCCCTGAACTCACTGTGAACGATGAAAAAGATATTGCGGATACATTTAAAGTCAATCGAAGATTAAATGGATGGCACTTTAGTGATGCAAGCATTTATTGTGATGACATAAAACGATACATGCCTGTAAAAAGAGCCAATCCAAGTTTAGAAACCATCAAAGAGGAATGGACTCAAGTCGTTGACAGTCTTTTAGAAGACATTAAAAGTGGACAAGCCCTACCTAATCACGTCCAAGATGCATGTAAATTCTGTGCTTACAGATCTATTTGTCGAAATTCGGCGAATGAAGTTGAACCAATGCTTCGTGTAGAAAAGGAGGAAGAATAAATATGGATTTTTCAATTCCCCAACAAAAAGCCATTGACATTCGAGATACAAATGTCGTGGTTTCAGCCAGTGCCGGAAGTGGTAAAACAGCTGTTTTAGTAGAACGTTTATGTCAGCTTGTATTAAAAGACCATATTTCAATCGATTCTATCCTGGCAATGACTTTCACAAAGGATGCGGCAGCTGAAATGAAGGCACGTCTTCTTTCCAAATTAAAAGAGCAACCAAAAACAGAATATATTCTTCAGCAAATGGCTCTACTTGAAACAGCCAGTATTTCTACTATTGATAGTTTCTGCTTGTCGATTGTACAAAATTATTACTATAAGATTCCTATTTCTTATACGATGTCCAAACAAACGGCATCCTCAACCCAAACGCGCATCGCCTTTGACAACGCCTACAAACATGCGATTCAAGATTTAGACCTAGATGCATACACAAAATTAAAAATGTATTTTCTCTCTTTTGGAAAAACAGAAGAAGACATTCAAAAATACATTGAAGATATTTTGGCAATCCTCAACTCTAAATCCGAAGAAGACGCAAAGACATGGATTAAAAACATTCAAGATTCATATACATATTTAAGTCCAGAATTAATGGAATATGCATTGAAATACTTCCATAATCATTGCTTTGCTATGTCAGAGATTTTAGATGAAGTAATCGATCAAATCGCAAAGCCTGAAGATTATGAAGTCAAAAAGGACTATTTATCAAAGTGTTTAGATGCCAACTCGTATTCAGATTTTAAAGCTCAATTTGAATTGTATTTAAAAAATACCATCGGTTTTAAGAAGACAATTGATAAGGTGGACTACTCAAAATATCAAACTTCTTTTAAAGATCATGAAACAAAGATTGTAGAAAACTTATTTGATGAAGAATTCTATTTAAAGGACATTCAAAATCATAAAGCTTTAGTAGATACCTTATTTGAATTAACCCATAAAGTGAAGCTATACTTTCAATTAGAAAAGAAGAAAATGGAAGTGATTGACTTTAATGATATGGAGCACTTTGCGTATCAACTCCTTCAAGATCCGATGATCAAAGAAGAAATGTACAATAAATATCAGATGATTCTAGTGGATGAATTCCAGGATACCAATGAACTTCAAGAAAAAATCATTGCGTCTTTCTGCCATGAAAACAACGTATTTAGAGTGGGTGACATTAAACAATCCATCTATGGTTTTAGACAAGCCAATCCAAAAATCATGCAGGACTGGATGAAAAAGGAAGATATCAACAACACCCCTTTATTATTGCAGGAAAACTATCGTTCCAATGCGAGTGTTATTCAATTCAACAATGATTTTTATAGTAAGATCATGAACAATGAATTATTGGGAAAACAATTTGAAGAGATCGATATTGCCAATGTAGGTACGAAAGGCCAAATGGAAAGTCCTCAGTATCCAGTTCGTTTCTTATATACAGAATATAAAGATGAAGAAGGCAACAAAGCTACCATCAAAAAGAATCACAATGAGAATCGTTTTGATTTGATTGCACAAGATATTATCGAAAAGCACAAAGCAGGCACGCCCTATAAATCGATGTGTGTGTTAACCCGTAATCATGCGCCTCAAGAAAAACTGAAAACAGTTTTTGAGGCCTACAACATTCCGGCTATGATTACCATTGATCATGGATTCTATACAAATCCTGCCATTCAAATTGTACTTTCTACTTTAAAAGCTTTAGAAGATTTAACCGACGACATTGCGTTATGTGCTTCTTTAATGTCCCCATTATTTAATGTATCTTTTTCTCAAATTGCGAAGTGTTGCATTGGAAAAGAAAAAGGCACATCTTTATATATGAGTATTAAAAGCGAAGATTTCATGAAGCCTTTCTTTGAATTATATGTAAATAGAAATCAAACAATTGTACAACTGCTACAATATATCTATGCCTATAATAATTTCTATTATGCTTCTACAACAATTCAAGATAAGAACAACTTAGATTATTTATTAGAATTAGCAACCCAGTATGAAAATCAGAGTGACATCCATGGTTTTGTCCTACAACTATCTAAAGATGCAACGCAAGATCAAACTCAGGAAGCAAGCTTGTATGGCAAAGAAGATGATGTAGTTCAAGTAAAGACAATGCATCAATCTAAAGGTTTACAATTCCCTGTTGTATATATTCTTTCGCAACATGAACAAAGAGATAAACATGGCAGTTCATGCATCTTACTTGATTCAATATTAGGATTATCTTTAAAAGGCTTAAGTAATGATTATAAATATAAGTACAATTCAATATATCATTTAGCTCTACAAACAAAAAAAGAATTGGATGATCTTGCAGAAGAAATGCGTGTATTCTATGTGGCGACAACACGCCCTCAAAAAGAATTGGTCATTGTAGATACGATTGAAAGCATTGAAGATTTTTATAGTCCATTAAACGCCTATACTCTATTAGAAGATGAGAGTTATACAGGATGGCTTTTACATACATATGCCAATACGAGTGATTCTCTAGTGGTTTTTGATAAAAAACAAGAATTGTATGAAAGACCATTAAAAGTTCGTCAAAATAATAAGTCTTATAAACTTCCTGTCTATACGAAAACATCCGATGTGTTCTCAAGTCAGACGGCTAGTGGGGCCAAAATGAAATTAGACTGGAAAGAGATTTCTCTTACTAAAAATATAGGAACGCTACGTGGTACTTTATTCCATGAAATTGTGGCGCAATGTTCATATCCTTATCAACAAGAAGAAATTCTTTCTTATGCGAATTCTTATGGATATACTTTAAAGGATTATGACATTAAACAGATTCTAGCTTTAAATTCGAATGCACTCTATGCTTCTTGGATGAACGAAAAGCATGTATTTGAACAAAGCTATATTATTAAAGAAAAAAACCAAGTCGTTCATGGATTTATGGACTTAGTTATCTATAAAGAAGATGAGATAATTATCATTGATTTTAAAACAGATGCCACGGATAATGAAAATAAATTAATTGATATGTATGCAGCTCAGCTACAAACTTATAAACATTCAATGGAAAGAATAACGGATTTACCGATAAAAACGTATATTTATGCTTTTTCTTTATCAAAGTGCATCTATTTAGAATAACTTATGCTACAATGGAGGGGTCTTTTGAAAAAAGAGAGAAGGAGAGAGAATCGTGGAAAAATTCTTTAAATTGAACGAAAAAGGTTCAAACGTTAAGACAGAGCTTATTGCTGGTCTTACAACATTCTTGGCTATGGCCTACATTCTTGGGGTTAACCCTGCAGTATTGGCAGATGCTGGTATGGACAAAGCATCTGTATTCCTTGCGACTGCAATCAGTGCAGGTGTAGCAAGTATCATTATGGGACTTGTTGCCAACTACCCAGTTGCATTAGCTTCTGGTATGGGCGTTAACGCATTGTTCGCCTACACAATCTGTGGACAAATGGGCTTTAGCTGGGCAGCTGCATTAAGTGCTGTATTCATTTCAGGTATTATCTTTATTCTTATTTCTGTTACTGGTGTTCGTAAAGCTATTATCAACGCAATTCCAGTACAATTAAAGTTGGCAATCGGAGCCGGAATTGGTTTCTTCATTGCGTTTGTTGGTTTAAAAAATGCGGGTATTATTGTAGCTAGTCCTTCAACATTTGTAACAATTGGAAACTTAACAGATCCAACCGTATTACTTGCGATTGTTGGATTGTTGATCACAATTGCGTTAGTTATTAAAAATGTTCCTGCAGCCGTTTTCGTAGGTATGGTTATCACTGCGGTGATTGGAATCATCCTTGGATTCATGGGAATGGCTGGTATGCCTACTTTACCTGAACGTTTCATTTCGTTTGATTTTGAATTACAAGCTGCTGGATCTTGCTTCTCAGGAATTTCTGAATTATTTGCAAATCCATTCCAAGCTTTCGTAGTTATTTTCTCATTCTTATTCGTTGACTTCTTTGATACAGCTGGAACACTTGTTGCGATTGGTAACCGTATTGGTTTGATCAACGATAAAGGTGAACTAGAAAATGCTGAACAAGCATTGCTTGCTGATGCGGTTGGTACAGTATTTGGTGCAGTTTTAGGTACTAGTACAGTAACTAGCTTTGTTGAATCTAGTTCTTGTGTTGGTGGACGTACAGGTTTAACTGCATGCACATCTGGTGTTTGCTTCTTACTAGCTGTATTCTTATCACCACTTATCTTAAGTACAGTTACGAACGCAGTTACTGCACCAGCATTGATCGTTGTTGGTATTATGATGGCACAACAATTAAAAGGTATTGACTGGGATGACATGATTTTTGCTGCTGCTGGTTTTGTCACTGTTATTATGATGATCTTGATGTATTCTATTTCAAATGGTATCGCATGCGGATTCATCGTTTATACAATTGCCATGATTGCAGCTGGTAAAGCTAAAGAAGTTCACCCAACTGTTTGGGCATTAATGATCATCTTCGTATTGTACTTCGCTACACCTTACATTATGTGAAAGAAAAAGTCGGGTTTCCGACTTTTTTAATACTTACTATCTTTTTCATATTGATTTTCAAAGGCATTCTTAAATGTGAGGATGCCTTTTTTTGCATCATAAAATGAAGCAAGTAATTGTACTGTTTCTTCTGTACTCATCTTCGACGTATTGATCATCAATGTATAGTTACGTGGATTGCCCCATTTTTGATTGGTATAGAATTCATAAAATCTAGATCTTTGTGCATCTTTTTCCTGTACAATTTTCTTGGCTTGTTTGGCAGGCACTTGATATTCATCAATCGACCATTGAATACGTTCTTCTACATCACTGTAACAGAATACAGAAATAACATCCGGATTGTCTTTTAAAATATAATCGGCACATCTTCCTACAATAACAGCATCTTCTCTTTGGGAAATCTTTTGAATAAAATCACTTGCCATATCATAGATTTGTGTATTCACACTTAATTCTGTAATATTTCTAAGTCCTAAAAGGCCTTTAGATTCTATTGTAAATAAGCCATTCGCATCTTGATTCTGGTCTTTAAAGAAATCTGCACAAACACCCATATTTACTGCAATTTTCTCCAAAATTTCTTTATTATAATAACTAATATCTAAATATTCAGCTAATTTACGAGCAATTTCCCTTCCATTGGATCCAAACTGCCTCGATATCGTTATAATCACATTCTTTTCCATGCCAATACCCTCTTTTTCTTATATCATACAATAATATGATAGAATAGTGTAGTGGAGGAAGGTTATGAAAAAAATTATTTTTTTAGATTTAGACGGAACTCTATGGACATTTGAAAAGATTCCTAGTTCTGCATTAAAAGCGATTGAACTCGCAAGAAAAAATGGGCATAAAATATATATAAACACAGGTAGAACACGTTGTGAAATCCCTCAATTTTTATTAGATATGAATTTAGATGGCTATTGTTTCGGTGCTGGCAGTGAAATTATAATTGATAATAAACAAGTACTTTTTGAACCATTGAAAAAAAGAGACACTCAATTTATTCTGCACATTGCCAAAGATTCAGGATTCTCTTTAGAGGGAAGCAAAATGACATTTACTAGTGAGAAAAACAGAGAAAGAATGCGCCAATTTAATACAGATAACCGTATGGGAAATCGTTTCTTATCTTTTCCAGATATTTCAACAATTACCGACGATGATTACAATCAAGTCATGAAAGTCAGCATTCATTTTGACTCACTTTCACAAAGAGAAGAAATATTAAGACAAATCCCTAAACATTTAACATTCACAAACTTTTTGCATCTAGGCGGAGAAATCACACATTCAGAATACAATAAAGCTACGGCTATTCAATTTGTCAAAAACTATTATGAAGAAGAATATGAAACCGTTGCGATGGGTGATTCTGAAAATGATTTACCAATGTTAGAATATGCTGATATTTCAGTTGCGATGGGAAATGGTGTCAAAGAGGTAAAAGAAAAAGCCGACTATGTCACAGATAAAATTGACAATGACGGCTTATACAAAGCTTTTAAATATTTAAAGCTATTTTAGAATCAGAAATGATTCTTTTTTTTACTGTTGTTGTTCTTTCATTACATCTGCGTATTTTCTACGACCTGGATGTAAGTTATCAACATAGTAACGAACTGTTAAAGTTCCAGCAACCTTAGTACGAATCTTAGGCTCTACAATAAAGCCATCTCCTTCTAACATTGCATCTAACATTGCTTTGCAGCAATTTGCTAAATTTTTTACCCCTGGTTCACATTCATTCATAAACTCTTTGGCATTCACTTCGATGTATAACCACATTTTATCATGAGCTTCTTGTTTCATTTCCTGTAAACGAGCAGCATACTGTTCTTGAGTCCATTTTTCCATAATCGTGACATCCTTTCTTATATCCTAATCATACATCATTCTAATCAATAACTCAAACTTTGACCTTTATTTATAGTTACATTTGTCACGTTATTTACAAAGTGTGTAAAATAAACACAATTGGAATCGTTACCACACACGAAACACTTGTCAAGAAAATAGCTTTACTAGCAAGCGTTGCATCCTCTCCATACATAAATGCATATACACTAGAATTACTTGCCACTGGCATACACATAATGAGTATAAGTGTATTTTCAATCAATGGATCCATGTGAAACAAAGATAGAAAAAACATATAGAACAAAGGTAATAAAATCATTTTAAATATTGTAAATGCCCATACTTTTACATCCAACAACTCTTTGATATCCATTTTGACTAAACCAGCACCAATGACCATCATAGATAGTGGCGTCGTCACATTACCAATATACGTGCAGGTCTGTGCCAAGACATACGGAAGCTTCATATTAAAGACACAAAGAACAAGCGCAATAATGGAGGCAATCATTGGGCCATTCATAAATTTCTTAAGCGAAAAACCTCCCTTACGAAATAAACTCTCTCCATATCCATACATTAAACAGTTTAGTGGCAATAAAAATAAAGCTCCATAAAGCATGGCTTGATCCCCTAATATGGCTTGAATAGCGGGTAATCCCATAAAACCGGCATTGGTAAATAGAATCATAAATTGCCAAAGGGCTTTATTTTCTTGAATGCGTAAAACTTCTACAATAACTTTAGAGACAATCCCTGTAAATATCACAAATATTGAAAAAATAACAAGTGCATTGAATAATTCGTGTCCTGTAAATGGAGATCCATTTTTAACTGAACTAATAATCAAGCCTGGAATCCCGATTTTTAACAAGATATTTGATGCATATACATTTACTTCATCATTAAAGATGTTCTTTTTAGCTCCCACAAAACCAACAATCATAATCAATAATAAAATAGTCATTTGTGTAACAATTGTTGTGATATTCATAATAATCCTCTTTCCTAAAAACAAAAGGACAACAATGCGTTGTCCTACATTTGTAAAGATAATAAACCTCGGTTTGTTGATTGTCAATTTGGATTGACCATTGTTAGTTGTACCTTTTGTTTCTCCTGATCAATATTGTATACCCATACCGTAACAATATCTCCTACAGAAACAACATCACTTGGATGTTTTACTCGTTTTGTACTCATCTTTGAAACGTGAACTAAACCATCTTCGTGTAGTCCAATATCGACAAAGGCACCAAAGTCAACCACATTACGTACTGTACCTTCTAGCTTATCATTAATATGTAAGTCTTCGATTTCCAATACATCTTTTCTTAGTAATGGCGCATCATATTTATCTCGATAATCTCTAAGTGGCATACAAATCGCATCTAAGATATCCTTCAATGTATAACTATCTAATCCTGTGTCTTGCATCAATTGTTTTGTATCACAATTAGAAATCACGTCTTTTGCCTTTTGTGTTCCTAAATCCGAAGTATCCAGACCTAATTCCTTCAACAATACTTTCGTTGCCTTATACGATTCAGGGTGAATGCTTGTACGATCCAACGGTTCTTTTCCATCTTCAATACGCAAGAATCCAGCTGCTTGTTCGAAGGCTTTTGGACCAATCTTAGGGATCTTTTTAATTTGTGTACGCGATTCAATTTTTCCATTCTCTTCACGATATGACACAATACTTGATGCGCTCGCATTATTTAATCCCGCAACATTTTTAAGTAAAGAAACACTGGCTGTATTGATATTTACGCCCACGCGGTTAACCGCTTTTTCAACTACGAAATCCAAACGTTCTTTTAATCTTGCGGTTGGCAAATCATGTTGATATTGACCAACACCAATCGATTGAGGGTCAATCTTGATTAGTTCTGAAAGTGGATCCATCAGTCTTCGTGCAATAGAAATGGCACTTCTTTGTTCAACATGTAAGTCTGGAAATTCTTCAATAGCTAATTTAGAAGCACTATATACACTAGCACCTGCTTCAGAAACAATGGTATAGGATACTGGTAAATTAAATTTTTTGATTGTATTCGCAACGAAAGCTTCACTTTCTCTACTTGCCGTACCATTGCCAATCGCAATTAAATTCACATGATATTCTTTACATAATTGAACTAATTTTTGTTCAGACTCTCTTACTTTCGCATTTGGCTGATGTGGATAAATCACATCAACTGTTAATTTTTTACCAGATGCATCAATAACAGCCAATTTACATCCGGTTCTAAAGGCAGGATCAAAGCCTAGAATCACTTTATCTTTCATAGGTGGTTG
>OHVY01000449.1_pt1 | contig 11537 bp, 4 predicted proteins | sample 1579641 | NCBI WGS metagenome assembly OHVY01 (sample SAMEA3882536, study PRJEB24775) | human gut metagenome | biome: human-associated habitat; feature: intestine environment; material: feces | place: Netherlands | collected 2009/2010
TTTTAAGTTCTACGTGTACTGACGGGAGCAGTGCGCACCCTGAACGACAAGCCGTATAGGCTCTTGGCATTAGATTAAACAATTAATAAAATAATATAGTTGTGGGAGAAACAAAGTATATTTTCGTCACCGGTGGTGTTGCCTCTTCATTAGGAAAAGGTATCATCTCATCCTCCATCGGTAAGTTGCTGCAAGCAAGAGGTTACAAGGTAACCATCCAGAAGTTTGACCCGTACATCAACATCGACCCGGGTACACTCAACCCCTATGAACACGGCGAATGCTATGTGACGGAGGACGGCGCGGAGACCGGCACAGCTGAAAAAGCAGGCGTTGGAGGCGCGGAGCTCCACCGTCAAGTCCTCGCCCTTGCGGCAGGAGACGGGTGCGGAAAGAGAAGCCGTGATGCGGCGGCGCACCAGCAGCGAGAGGGAGATCTCCAAGGCGGCTGCCAGCAGACTTGCCAGCAGTAGGAAGCCCGCCGCGTTTCCGCTGCCCCAGAGCCAGATGGAGAGCCAGAGCAGCAGCCAGAGCGCGAATAAAACTCTGTTTTTCGCCATGGCTCAGATGTGGTCGGGGCGGGTGACCTGCCGGAGCACCTCCGCCAGCACGTCCGATGGGGAGGTTTCAGAGATCCGCGCCTTGGGGGAGAGGACGATGCGGTGGGCGCACACGTCCGCGAATACGTCGGTCACGTCGTCGGGCAGCACGTAGTCGCGACCTGCCATGAAGGCGCGGCTTTTGCACATACGGCACACCGCCAGCGCGCCGCGGGGGCTGATGCCCAGCACCACGAGAGGGTGGCTGCGGCTTGCCTCCGCCAGCTTCGTCACATATTCCAGCAGCGCGTCCGCCATGTGCACCTGCTGCGCCTGCGCCTGCATGGTCAGGAGCTCCTCCGCAGAGCAGACGGTCTGCACCGCTTGTAGCGGGTCGCCGGTCTGGCGATCCCGGAGGATGTTCACCTGACTGGCGAAGTCGGGGTAGCCCATCTCCAGCCGCACCATGAAGCGATCCAGCTGTGCCTGGGGCAGCAGCTGCGTGCCGGCGGAGCCAACGGGGTTTTGGGTGGCGATGACCACGAAGGGGTCGGGCAGCTTGTGGGTGTGACCGTCCACGGTGACCTGTCGCTCCTCCATGACCTCCAGCAGCGCGGACTGGGTCTTGCTGGAGGTGCGGTTGATCTCGTCTGCCAGCAGAAGGTTGGTCATCACCGCGCCGGGCTGGTAGACGAAGGCACCGCTCTCCTTGCGGTACAGGGAGAAGCCCACGATGTCCGAGGGCAACACGTCCGGCGTGAACTGGATGCGGCCGTATTGCAGACCCAGCGCACGGCTGAAAGCCAGCGCGGTGGTGGTCTTGCCGGTGCCGGGGACATCGTCCAGCAGCACGTGTCCGCGGGAGAGCACCGTCATCAGAATTTTCTCCAGAGTCGCCTCCTTGCCCACGATGACCTTGCCGACCTCCTGTAATATCTTTTCAATGTGTGCGTTCATACTGTTTTCTCCTCACCATTCTCTATAATAGTTGCCGCTGGAGGCACCGTAGACGCCGGCGTCGGCATTGAAGCCGCCGATGTCCTTGCCCAACGCCAGCGTGAAGCGCAGGCGTATCTCTGCGCCGTCCTGCGGCTTGCAGGCACTCATGCTGTAGCCGGGATAGCGTCCGTTGTAGGAATACATCCAGCCCGACCAGCGGTAAAAGTCAAATTCACCCAGACTGTCCATGGACGCGGGCTGGGGGTCAAGGCCTGCGCCGAAGTCGTCCATTTCGTCGCTCACGATCAGTTCCATCAGCTCCTCGTCAATGTAGAAGCCGTCGCAGATGCCGGGCCTCTGTATGGCGGCGAGATAGTTGCTGCTGACGGAGGGGGAGAAGCCGTTGTCCGACAGCAGCTGCGTCACCATGGTCAGGAGATCCGTGCCGCCGGGAACCGTTACGTCCGTGGGGGGCACCAGATAGCCAAGACCTACGGTGGTCGCCTCTACGCTAATGGTGACGGTCACGTCGCCCTTCTCATAGTACACCGTCCAGCTCTGCTTGACCGCGTATCCGTCCGCGTCCGTGGCGGAGATGGTGATGGTGTTGGCTCCCTCGTTGGAGAGGTACGTTTCGTAGCCGAAGGAGCTGCCCGTCTGGCTGCAGGGGGAGTAGATCTCCTGCTCGTTGACCCAGACGCGGTAGTTGTTCAGGTAGAGCTGCTCGCCGCCGGAGCTGACGGAGTTGATGATCGTGATGACATCCGGGCTTTTCAGAACGAGACCGTTTTCCAGACCGATCACGGTGCTGCCCACCTCGATGGAGGCGTTGATGACGGGCTTTTTCTCCTCCGGCGTCGCCTCTGCGTTCCGGTGGAAGCGCACCAGCCACTTGTAGACAAGGTCCGTACCGTCCGCGTTGGTATAGTGCAGCGACAGGTGCGCGGGCCGCCGGGTGTCCAGCGTCGCCGTGTACCAGCCGTCGCCGTCGGGGGACAGGGGCTTGTTGTTGTAGCGCACCTGCCGGAGCTGCTCCCTGCCCGTCTCCTGATTGAGATAGAAGCGGAAGCGGAAGGACTCAGTGTCCAGATAGACGGGGAGCTCCTCGGCAATGTGGGAGGGCTGGCTGGTGGTATTGTCGATGACGGTGCCGTTGAAGCTGTTGGTGATCTTGAAGCCGTTCTCCTTGTATTCGACAGTGTAGCGGGCGGTGACGGTGTCGTTTCTGCCGCCGGCACTGATCTCGAAGGTGTTGACACCGTATTCCAGCGTTGCGGAGAAGTGGTCGCCGCTGCCGGTAACGGTCTTGCCGTTGAAGCGGACGGAGGCGCGGAGCTTACTGCCGTCCTTCAGACCGTAGGCGGTGAAGGAGAGGGTGCTGTCCGACGTGGTGCGGAGATCCGCAAGGGATACGCCGTCGCTGTCGCGGACGGCGATAATGACCACCTCACCGCCTGCGCCGTAGTAGACCGTGTAGCCCTGAGACGCAGTGACGGTGTTTGCGCCGTCGCTGTAAAAGGCGCGAACCACGATGGAGTTGGCACCCTCGGCGAGCTTCAGGAGCACGCTGGAGGAGGACGCTTTATAGTCGAGGGACTGACCGTTCAGGGTGACGGTGAGCCCCAGCACCTGAAGCTCCGGCTTCAGATGGCGGATGGTGAAGGTGTAGCGTTCGTAGTCCACCACGTCGCCGTCGATGATGCTGGTCTCGAAGTAGCGATCCGGGTCGCCGACCTCGGCACTGCCCTGTGCCTCGCCGGGGCGGCGGGCGGGCAGCTGACCGCCGGAGCCGCCGCCGCTGCTGCCGATGTCCATAAGGTCGCCGATGCCGCTGTCGTCCGAGGGCACGTCCTGGGGCGGTGCCTCAGCGGGAGCGTCCGTCTGCTCCGGGGGCGTCTCCTGGGGCGGCTCCGGCTGCTCCGGCGGGGGCGGCTCCTCCGCTTCCCCGCTGAGAGAGGAGCTGTCGATCTGGGAGGTACTGTCCGCGTCGTATAGAAGCTCCGAGGAGGACACCAGCATACGGGAAGCGGCGTCCACGTCCTCGCGGGGCGGGGCCTCTGAGCGCAGTGACAGCGCGCATAGCGTCAGCGCGGCGCACAGCAGCAGCCACAGACCGCCGCGCAGGAGACGTATCGTTCTCTTTTTCATTGATTTTCTCCTTGGTTCAGAACGCCGCTCGAAGGGAGAGACCATAGAAGTCTCCCCCTCCGGGCGAGGTTATTCATCGTTTCTGCGGCGGGCCTGCTTTGTAGCGGAGAACCACTTCCACAGCAGCACGATGATGCCCAGTGCCGCCAGAATGCCCGCGCCCATCCAGACGATCGTCCAGTCGAAGGGGCGGTCAGGCTTTGCAGCCTCTTCTGTCCGCAGGTCGTCCAGAGGCAGCTCCGCAGGCTGCTCCGCCGAGGCGGTATCGTCCGCCGCCGTCAGCTCCTTGTACTTGGCGGTCGCCTCCTCCAGAAGATCGATCGCCCACTGGGGCACCAGAGCCTTCTGCACGGGGGTCAGCGCGTTATAGGCGTCGGTGGCGCGCTTGATGGCGTCATAGCTGTCCTTGGTGACAGTGCCGATGGCTTTGATGAACTCCACGACCCTCTGCGCCGCCTTGTAGTTTTCCTCGTAGGCCGCCATACGTGCCGCAGCGGTTTCCAGTGCGGTGACGCCCTTGACCAGCTTTTTCTGCGCGGCGGTCAGGGCGTTGTACGCCGACTGCGCCCGGGAGATCTTGCCGCGGAGCACCGCCGCATCGGATTCGGACATAACGTCCGGCACGTAGCCGATGTCGTCGATCAGCGCGTCCACCACGGAGGCGGCGTAGCGATCCAGCGCGGAAAGGATGCCGGAGGTGTCCACACTGCTGTCCATGGCGTTGCGGGCGCGGCTCGCCAGACGCTCCAGCTTGTCCGACAGGTCGGGGTACGCCTTTTTATCCTGCTGGAGACGGGAGCTTAGAGAGGAGATGCCGCTGTTGTAGGCGGAGAGCAGCGATTCCGCACCTTGCAGTGATGCAAGCAGATCCTTGTCAAAGAGCTGCTTCTGCTCCGCTGTGAGGCTGTTGTACGCCGTGCGGGCGTTCTTGATGCGCGTTTCCAGATTCTTCAGTGCGGAGGCGGGGGTCTTGCCGGGCTTGTAGGCAATGTCGCCGGTCAGAGCTTCCGCAATATCCACCACGTAGCCGTTCATCACCGCGTCCATGGCGGCCTTGTCGGTGCACTCGCCCAGCTGCGTCACAGCACCGTTGTACAGCTTTTCCACCGTCTTTTTGATGTAGTCGTATCGCTTGCAGTCCTCGCCGTACCACTTTTTCAGGGCTTCAAGGTTTTCCGTGTACTGCTTGTACAGCTGCTGCATACCAGCCAGCTTGCCGTATTTCGTCACAAGGGACTGCCGTGTCTTGTCCAGAGCGTTGTATGCCGATTCGATGGTCTTGAGCTTGGTCGCCAGCTCCTTCAGCCTGGCACCCGCCGCGTCGTCGATGAGAAGATCCACCACGCCGGCGGCGAAGGCATCCACGCAGCTCTGCACCTCGGCACCGGTCTTGCACTTGTCCAGCGCGGCAAGCCGGTCGTCCAGAAGGGCTTTCAGCTTGTCCTTGATGGCGGGGTAGGTCTTGGCACTGTCCTCCTTCAGCCTGTTCAGCTCGGCTTTCGCCTCGTCCTTCGCCGCCTGCACCAGCGTGTCGGCGTTCATGGCGGAGAGCATGGTCTCGTAGGCTTCCACGATAGCCGGGGCTTTAGAGGCGGGAGCGTTGATAACGGCTTCCGTCTCGGCCAGTTGGGTTTCCAGCGCGTCCCGCTGGGCGGGTGTGGCGGCTGTGCGGACGTTGTCGGTATAGTAGCTGCGGAGATAGGCGATCACCGCGCTGCGGCTTGCCGTTTCCTCCAGCTGCCACATAAACAGGGGGCAGCCGCTGTTCAGCTGGGCGATGCTGTCCACCATGTCGCCGGTGCGGTTTATCGCCGCCGCCGTCAGTGTGTCCAGAACGGTGATGCACTCGCCCTGAGAGCTGAACCAGCCCTTCGCCTGACGGGAGCTGCTGCCGAGGACGTAAAGACCGTCACGGTACTGTCCGGCAATGGGGAAGCCCACCAGAGAGCCGATGCGGTTGGTTCTGCTGCCCACGTCGAGAAGTCCCGCGTTATAGCAGTTTTCCACGGTGAGAGAGGGGTTGCCATTGGAGATAGATGTGCCATAATCTCCCGCCTCGCCGCCGAGGATACCGCCGACGATGGTGGTGCCGGAGACAGTGCCGGTGTTGTAGCAGAGGGAGATGGACACGTTGCCGCTCTTGCCCACGCCGAGGATGCCGCCGGTACCGCCCTTGGGCTTTTCGCCGCTACTGAGAACGGCGGTGGTGTCGTTGGAGATATGGCCGGTGTTGGCGCACTGGGTGAAGGTGACCTCGCGGGAGGTGATGCCGGCGATGCCGCCCACGCCTGTGCCCTTGTCCACGGTGACGGCGCCGGTATTGACACATCTTGTCAGGGCGCCGCCGGCGGCATTGCCCGCCAGACCGCCCACACCGCCGGAGATATAGGCGCCGCCGCGCTTGCAGGTAATATCGATGCTGCCCTCGAAGCGGCAGTCGGTCATGGCGCCGCTGAGCTTGCCGGCGATGCCGCCCACGGCGCAAGTATCTCTGGTGCCGAAGCCGGCGGCGCTGATGCGCACCCGGGATACGCAGCGCTCCAGCTTGGCGTTGGCCTCGCCCACGATGCCGCCTATGTGCTTGGCGGTGGTGGAGACGTCCTCAAGGCGGATCTCGCCCTCGACGGTGAGGTTTTTGATGGTGGTGCTGCCGGAGGTATAGCCAAACAGGCCGGCATAGCCGTTGCTCAGCGCGGTGACGTACAGGCCGGACACGGTGTGGCCCTGGCCGTCAAAGACGCCGCGGTAGGGGTGGTTGTTCTGCCAATCGACATAGCAGCCGATGGGCGTCCAGGGGCGGTAGCCCAAGTCGATGTCCGCCGTCAGCACGGCGCTGTAGCTCTGAGAGTTGTTGGAGGAATTGTTGATCTCCGCGGCCAGCCAGGCCAGCTCCTCGGCGGTGCCGATCTGATAGACGCCGCTGGCGTCCTTCCCGGGCTCGACAGTGGTGCCGTTCCAGGCGCTCTCGTTGGCGGCGGAGGCGGCCAGGGCCGTCAGCCGGGCAGAGACGTCGGCGAAGATGTCCGACAGAGCCTGCTTGCCGGTGGCCAGCTTGTCCTCCAGCACGCCGTAGTCGTCGATGTCCTCCAATGCCGGAGTGGCCGCCGCGTGAAGGGCGGCCTTGCCGCTGTCCAGCACGGCGGTGAGACGCGCCTTCCACGCATAAGAGAGGGCGTCCATGTCACCGGCGATGGCCGTCAGAGCGTCGATGTAGCCCTGCTCCAGCATGGCCAGGCTGTCCAGCACCTCCTGCCGGGCCAGCGCCCGGGCGGCGGAGGCGGCGGTGTCCATGTCCGGCGCGGTGTCGCCGGTGGTGAAGTCCCTGGTCAGAGCGTCCATGGCCTTGCGGGCGTCGGCGTACACCGCCTCCACGCCGTCAAGGTCCGGGGCGCTGAACAGCTTCAGCTTCCAGCCCTCATAGGCGCGCAGGGCCTTGGCCATGTCCTCCGGGGCATAGCTCCGGTCGAAGATATACTTGTTATACAGCTCGTCTGCGGCCTTGGCGGGATAGGTCTTGATCCCCGCCAGCTCGCCGTCGATATTCTCCGTGCCCATATAGACCTGCCGCAGCTTGGCCACGGCCGCCACGGTGGCGGCGCTGTCGATGGCCTGGGCGGCGGTCTCCAGCAGGGCGTCCATGGCGGACTGCTCGTCCGTGTCGTAGATGTTGGCCGCAGCGTAGGCCCGCATATCCGCCAGCAGCGCGGCCTTGTCGGCCTGCAGCTGGGTGGGCACAGCGGACAGCGCGGCGTCGGCCTCGGTCAGCAGGGCGCCCACGGCGCTGTCTGCCGCCTCCTCGATGCGGCGGACGTAGTCCATGATAACGGCGTTGTAGGCCGCGCTCTGGTCGCCGTAGACGGCGTAGCTGCCGTCCCGCTTGGCGTCAAAGCGGATCAGCTTACCCAGCAGGGCCTGGGTGGCGGAGAGCTTCTGCGCGGTGCCGCCGTCGGCGCGGACGGGGGAGCCATAGCTGGCGACCTTGGCGGTGTCGCTGCTGCCGGTGGTGGCCATATTCGCGATGCCCCACAGGGAGGTGTCGCTGCTGCTGCGGGCGTGGGTGACGGTGCCGCTGAGCCATACGCCGATGATGCCGCCGGCAATGCCGTTGGTGGTGCCGCTGGCCGCCGCCGAGACGGCGCCGCTGTTATAGGCGTGGGTCAGGGACACATCGCCCACATACTGGCTGCTGCCGCCGGTGGTCTTTTCGCTGCCGGCCTTGCCGAGGATGCCGCCGGCACCGCGGCCGCCGGCGGTGGAGCTGCCGGAGCGAACCGTGCCGCGGTTTTCCACATAGGCGGCGGAGAAGGACGCGCCCTCGCCGGGGGTCGCCGAGCCTACGATGCCGCCCACGTCATACCCGCCGGTGACGGCGGCGCGGTTCACGCACTCCCGCACCTTGCCGATGCCGCTGCCGCCCACAATGCCGCCGATGGCGTAGCCGCAGGGGGAAGAATTTCCGTAGGTGAAGGTGTAGCAGTCGATCTGCAGGTGGTTTTCACAGTAGCGCACCAGGCAGCCGTCCTTTTCCTGGGAGGCGCCCATGCCGCCCACGATGCCGCCGATCTGGCAGAGCATGGAGGAGTTCACCAGATTTCCCTCGTCGTAGCTCTCCGGGTTGGCCAGGAACAGGCCATAGGCGCGGCAATTCTCTATGTAGCCGGCGGCCATGTGTCCGGCGATGCCGCCGATGTTGCCCACGCTGCTGCCGGTGCTGCCGGCGTTATAGCTGTTTTTCAGGAAGGCGGACGCCTCGCAGTTGTAGAGGACGCCGTTGTTCTCTCCGGCGATCAGGCCGGCGCCGCTGCTCTGGCGGACCAGAACGCGGCCGGCGGCCTTGACGTTCCGCACCGTGCCCGTGCGGGCGATGATGCCGAACAGGCCCTGGGGACGGCTGCTGACGCCGGTGGTCACGCAGATGCCGTGGATGACGTGGCCCTGGCCGTCGAAGGTGCCGGTGTAACCGTTGTTGACGCCGCTGTTGGCGATGGGCGTCCACTCCTGCCCGTTCAGGTCGATGTCCGCCGTCAGCACGGCGCAGGCGGAGCGGCTGCCGCTGTTGACGGTGTCGGCGAACCAGGCCAGTTGCGCGGCGGTGCCGAGCTTATAGGGAGAAGCGGCGGTGCCGCTGCCGGAGGGCTGGGCCTTGCTGCTGCCGTCCCACTTGTCCGCCACGCCGCTGTCCACGGACACGGTGAAGTCCTGCAGCACGGCGGACAGCGCGGCCTGACTGCTGCGCAGGGTGGCGTCCAGCGCGACCGTGTTGGTGCAGGCCTCCAGCTTGGCCTTGCCGGCGTCCAGCGCGGCTTTCAGCGCAGCGGACTTCTCCGCCAGCTGCGTCAGGACCTCGCCGTTTATCCCGTGCCACACGGCGGCGGCCTCGCCCCGGAGGTCGTTCAGCTCTTTCAGCTCGTTGGTATAGGCGTCCTCCAGATCGCGTATCGCGTTTTCCTTTTCTTTGACAAACTGGGTCTCCTGTGCCTTGGTGGGCACTGCCTTCATCTCCGCCAGCGCCGTCTGGGCAATGGGCATCAGTTTGTCGATCTCCGCCTGAGCGTAGGCGGTGATCGCGTCGACAGACTTGTCCTCCAGCTCGCCATAAGGGGTAAGGCTGGCGCCGTTCAGGGCTGCCTTGGCCTTGTTGTAAATGCTGTTCAGAGAGGCCCAGCCGGTGTCGCTGTACTGGGCCTGATCGTACGTCTTGAAGCCGTTGTTCAGCGCGTCCAGCGCAGCGGCCTTGGCGGTATTGAAATCACTTTCCGCCTTGGCATAGGCCGCCTCCTCCGGGTTGGTCACCACGGTGGGGGTCTTCAGCTCCCAGGCGAGAACGGGCCAGCCGCCGGTGATGTCGCTGTCGGCGGTGTATATGGCGCCATCGTCACCGTTGAGGTATTCGACCATCTCCTGGGGGGACATATAGTTGGATTTGCTGATCTGAGCTTCGTCAAAATCCTCGTCACTGATATTGTTATTGGCGCCAAACTGATCACAATAGATCAGCATACGCTCCAGCTCATACGACGACGTGTTGCCGAACAAGTCGCCATAGTTATTTCCGCTGAGTGTCTTTCCTTCCAGCCCTCTGGGTGCATTGTGCGGTTCAGCAGAGGCCGCGGAATAGCAGCCTACAGCGGTAATATCATTATTGCAGCTGCCGATGAGACCGCCCATGGCGCCGTCACTATCGTAGTATTCTATGTCCGCGTAGTTGTAGCAATAGCTGATTTGAATGGCGTTGTCGCTGTATCCAGCAATACCGCCGACGCCCATGCAGCATGTATTGCTTCCAACGGAGATGGTTCCCCAGTTGGTGCACTGCTCAAAGGTGACGTCAGCGTACATCATGCCTACAATGCCGCCCACGCCGTTGCCGTTTAAGCCGGTGTCCTCGCCCACGGTGATGGCGATGGCATTTTTGCAGTTCGTAAAGCCGGAATACGAGCCTACACACGCCGCAATGCCGCCCACAACGGGATAACTCTGGCAATCTGCGGTCACCCGGATGCTGCCGTCGGTTTTGAGGTTCCGGATAGCGGCATTCTCCAGATAGCCGAACAGACCGATGTACTCATATTCATAGCTGCCGTCCGCCGTGATGTCCAGCGTGACCGTAAAATACTTTCCATCAAAGGTACCGCTGTAGGATGCACCTTTCACTCCGATGGGCACCCAGTCCTCGCCGGTGAGATCGATGTTCGCCGTCAGCTCGGCGCAGATACCGGATTTACCCCCGTTGACCATCTCGGCAAAGGCCATCAGGTCAGCCGCGCCGGCGATCTGGTAGGGGCTGTCCGCGCGGCCGTCGCCCGCCAGTTCGCCGCCGGCCGCCAGCACCGCCGTGGGCAGAAGGCTCCATACCATGACCACTGCCAGCAGCAGAGATAGTACACGTTTTTTCATTCTCTTTTCTCCTTCTTTCTGTTGATCTCTATTTGAAATAACAGGATAACATGGTGCCGGGGAAAGGAAGAAGCCGGGAGAGGTCGGTGTACCTCTCCCGGCTCGTGGGAAACACGGCTTATGCCGCGCCGGTATACAAAACAAAACGCCCGTCCCCGGAGGGACAGGCGGTACGTTTTTTCCCGGAAAAAACGCTGCTTTTATCCATAAAAGCAGCGCACGATGACTTTCCTGCACACGGAGAGAACGCCCGCTACACTCACAGCTTCTCCTTCGTGCAATTCTCCTGCCCTAACGCCGCGAGACTGACGTCTCCCGTACATGACCTACCTTCTCGAAGCTTGCGCCCCAATGGATGCTGTTCGCCACGGCTTCGCCGCTTTGGTCACTTCCTTGCGTTCACAGTGCCGTTCGCAGAGGGTATCACCCAATTCCTTTTGAACTGCCGCCTGACCGGAATCGGTCTTTACGGCGGCAGCCACACGACATCACAGAACCTGAATATTCAATTTTACGTTATAATTATATAGGGGAGATGATGCTTTGTCAATATGGCGGGGGTTGATTTCCGACGGGATGTCCATTAAAATAGGGGAAACCGCGCCTGCGGCGCGGGGACGGGGGGACGGATTCCCACGTCAGCCTGCGGGCTGCCTCGGAATGACAGGGTGTCCGCGCCTGCGGGCGCGGAGACGGGGAACGCGGATCGCGAACCAGTGACAGCAATATTGGGGGCTGGCTCGGAATGACAGGAGTTTCGGGGCTGGCTCGGAATGACGGGAGAAATGGGCGGCGGTGAGAGTGATGGGGAGGTTTGTCACATGAAAAAGAGAGGGATATGCTTGCTGCTGGCGGCGGTGATGCTTTGCTGCGCCGCCTGCGGGAGCCGTCAGACAACGGAGGGCGGCGGGGAGAAGGATCGGTACATGACTGAGCCTGTCCCGGATGGCAAGCCCGATCCGGTAGAGCCGCAGGATACGACGGTGGATACCACTACGACCCACACCTGTACTT
>OHVY01000456.1_pt1 | contig 11476 bp, 10 predicted proteins | sample 1579641 | NCBI WGS metagenome assembly OHVY01 (sample SAMEA3882536, study PRJEB24775) | human gut metagenome | biome: human-associated habitat; feature: intestine environment; material: feces | place: Netherlands | collected 2009/2010
GGATTTTGGGGACTGTCCTGAATTCATCCGGAACTAAACAAATTACAATTTGTCGTTTTTTTTTATTTCTTGACAAAATGAAAAACAAAATATATTAAAATCTAAACAGATGTTAAAAAATAGAGAAATATGACATACGAAATTTATTCAAAAAACAGCATTTTTGCTGTTTTTTTATTGACCTAAATGTAAAAATATGGTATTTTATTAATATACAAAAGAAAAAATTAATAAAAGGAGTGAAAAGTCTATGCTAGATGAAGAAATCCTAGAATTAAGACGAAAATTAAATGAAAGTATAACAAAAGAGAAGGATTATACATATATATATACCCTAAGCCTAGAATTAGATGAATTAATAACAAGATACTATAATAAAAAAATAAGAACAAGAATATATACGAAAGACAGAAGATAATGTCATAATAAAAAACAGTTTAAATATAAAAAAATATTTAAACTGTTTTTTTTAATTTGTATTTACAAATTAACATTTTATATGCTAAAATAACATAAAATAGCACAAGAAAATGAAAAATGTTGAAATAAAAGGAAAACTGTGGTATAATTTATTTATCTAAAAGTAAGTAGGTGAAGAAAAATGAGAAAAACAAATAAAAAAACTCTTTTTAATATAACATCAGTTTTATTAATGACTTTACTTTTAATTTACTTATTTACTACAAATATTTATGCTTCTATAACCCCAAGCTATTATAAGCCTACTTCTGGAGGAGGTTCCCAAAAGTTATTTTCTAAGGCGGGAGAGGTATTAGGAGCAGTGCAATTAATAGGTAGCATAGTATCTGCAGTTACTTTAGCTATTATAGGAATTAAATATGTTGTAGGAAGCGTAGAAGAAAAAGCAGAATATAAAAAAACAATGTTACCATATTTAATTGGTGCGATACTAGTTTTTGCAACATCAAATTTGGTACATATAATATATGAAATAGGAAAAGACATAAATAGTTAAAAAGGAGTGGTAATATGAATAAAAGTATATTGATAAAAATTTTAGTATTATTTATATTATCAACAATGCTAATTATGCAAACAACATATGCTGCAGATAGCGTTCTAGATGCAGGAGAAGGATTTATTGATACGGGAAAGAGTCAAACGTCACCAATTAAAGAGTCACAAATAAAAACAGTATCAGATCAAATATACAATATTTTATTAGCAATAGGAACAGTTATAGCAGTAATAATAGGAGCAATACTTGGAATTCAATTTATGGTAGGAAGTATGGACGATAAGGCAAAGGTAAAAGAAAGCTTAATACCATTTGTAATTGGATGTGTAATAATATTTGGAGCATTTGGAATTTGGAAAATAGTTGCTACAATACTACAAGATGTGTAATTATAATATAGTTATTAAAGTTATTCTATTAACTAGAATATTTTAAATATAAAAAAATAATGAAAGGGGTATTAATTATGAATACTAAGAAGATTTCAAAAATAGTATCTGTATTAATGATAGTTGCAATGTTAGCTATGGCTTCAACAGTTGTATTTGCACAATCAACAGATCCAAGAACAATAACACCACTACAAGGAACAGGAACAGGTTCTGTTAAAAGCTTAGGACAACAAATATTAGGTATAGTACAATTAGTTGGTTCAATTGCAGCAGTTGTAGTTTTAGTTGTATTAGGTATTAAATACATGATGGGAAGCGCAGAAGAAAAAGCAGAATACAAAAAAACAATGATACCATACATAATTGGTGCAGTTTTAATATTTGCAGCATCAAATGTAGCAGGTATGATTTACGATTGGGCAAGCACAATAAAATAAATAAAAATAATAGCCGTATGGCTATTATTTTTTTGCCAAAAATCGGGTAATTATTACAAAAACATTACAAATATATGAAATTTATATTTTTACGCCAAAAATGTTACAATTTAGCCAAAAATTTGTTATAATAGGTATAACTATAAAAAGGTACTAAGGAGGAATTCATTTTGGGAACATATGAGATACCTAGAAATGTAAAGGGAGAAGGAAGAATATTATTCATTTTTACTCCTAAATCTTTAATATACACGGCAATAACTGCGGCTATAGGATTAGTATTTTATTTTATTTTAAAGGCAATAGGACTTGGAATTGTAGGGATAATAATAGCTGTAATCTTTGCTGCAATAGGATGGGCAATAGGAATGTTAAAGGTTCCAGAAATACCATCATTAAAATTTACAACACAAACAAGTGGGCAAAATATCGATGATGTTATAAAAAGAGCAATAAAATTTCATGCAAAGAAGAAAAAAATATATGTGTATACAAAGGAGGAAAATGATAATGGAGATAACTAGTATATTTGTGATAATTGCAGCAATATTAGTTTTTATTATATTAATATTAGCATTAGTTTATTGGAAAATGAGCCTAGATGAGAAAAATGGAAAAGAAAAAAAACATACAGAGATTAAAGAACAGGGAACAAAACAACAAACTAAAGTCCCACAATCATATAATAAACAATCAATTTTTTCATTTATGGAATTTGATAAAATAGAAGATAACATGATTGTACAAAAAAATGGGAAAAGATATTTAATGGTTGTAGAATGCCAAGGAATAAATTATGATTTAATGTCTAGAATGGAAAAAAATGCAGTAGAAGAAGGGTTTTCACAATTTTTAAATACATTGAGACACCCAATTCAAATATATACACAAAGTAGAACAATAAATTTAGATAGCAGTTTAGAAAATTATAAACATAGAGTAGATGGAATAAAAGAAGAGTTGGATAGAAAAGAAAATCAATATAAACAAATGGTTCAATCTGGAAGATATGACGAAAAACAATTACAAAAATATAAATTAGAAATAACAAAACAAAGAAACTTATATGAATATGGAAAAGATATAATTTTTAACACAGAAAGAATGAGCTTGAATAAAAATGTACTTAGAAAACAATATTACATAGTAATTCCGTATTATTCATCAGAAGCAGGAAATGATTTATTTGATAAAGATGAAATTAGAAATATAGCTTTTTCTGAGCTTTATACAAAAGCTCAATCAATAATAAGAACTTTGGCAGGATGTAGTGTAACGGGAAAAGTATTAGATTCATATGAACTTGTGGATTTATTATACAAAGCATAATAGAGACGAGGCAGAAACATATGGAATGAAAAAAGCATTACAAGCAGGATATGATGAATTATACATAACGGCACAAGATGTATTAGATAAAAAAATAAAAACATTAGATGCACAAATACAAGAAAAAGCAATGGAAGAAGCTAGAACAGCAATAGAAGAAGTTAAATCTGAAAAACAAAAACAATTAGAACAAAAAGAATTAACAATGGATGACCTAATAGCAGATATGGCAGCACAGATATTAGAGGAAAGCAAAAGTTATATAGGGCAAGATGTAGCAAAAGAAGCAAAAAAGAGAATAAAAACAAAAGATAAAGGAGGGGAAAAAGATGGCAAAAAAGCAAAAGCAAAATCAACTAGCAGAACTACAAAATAGTATTGCTGAAAATGAAAATGGTTATGGACTATTAAAAAAGAAAACAATAAAAGAATTAATTGCTCCATCTGGAATAGATGCTTCAAATATAGATAGATTAGAAATAATATCGACAACAACTAGATTTGCAAGAACATTTTTTATATCAGCATTACCACGTATGGCTACATTCCCGGAACTTTTAAGAGATATGTATATGTTTGGAGATATAAACACATCAATATATATCAATCCAATAGCAGAATCAAGATCTCAAAATGAGCTAAATAAAGTTATAAATGAACTAGAAACAGAAAGAATTGTAGCTTATGACAAAGGAAATATAAATAGAGAGAGCTTATTAGCACAAAAAAGAGTAGAAGCAGAATCTTTAAGAGATGAAATAGCAGCAGGATTTAATAAACTTTATGAAGCTTCAATTGTTTCAACATTGTTTGCATATAATTTACAAGATTTAGACAGATTAACAAAATTATTAGCAACAGAAATGTCAAAATCATTAATAGATATAAAATCAGCATGGGGCATACAAGAAGAGGGATTTCAATCAAACTTACCATTAATGGAAGACAAAATAAAGAAGATTCACACATTTGACCGTAGATCGATGGGAACAGTATTTCCATTTACTACATCAGAAGTAGGACATCCAACAGGTGTTCCACTAGGATTTAATAAACAAACAGGTGTGCCAATTTTATTTGATAATTTCCATCCAAGCTTAACAAATTATAATATGGTTATATTTGCTAAATCTGGTGCTGGTAAATCTGTTACAATGAAAACGCTAATTTCAAGATCTTCTGTTCTTATGGGAATAGAAAGTTTGGCACTAGATGCTGAAGGTGAGTATACAGTAGTTGCAGAGGCCCTTGGAGGAATAAATGTAGTAATAAGCCCTAATTCACAAACAATTATAAACTTATTTGATATAGAAATAGAAAAGGTAAAAGATGAAATAACAGGGAGAGAAAGGCCTATATTAAATGTAGAGAACAAAGTAGAGGACGTAACACAAGCACTTTTAACAATGGCGAGAGGAAGTACAAGAAGTACAGAAGTAAACGAACTTACAAAACAAATAATATCAGAATCAGTGGCAGAAGAATATGCAAGAGTGGGAATTACAGCAGATCCAGCAAGTTTATATGAATCAGATAGTGTAATTTCTGGAGATGCTTTAGGGAAAAGAAAAAAAGAAATGCCAACAATTGGTTCTTGGTATAAAAGAATAGTAGAAAAGGCAAAGCAAAATGATAATTCAGATTATAGATTCCATTACAGCTATTTAATAAAAGTTATGAAACAATATGTAAGAGAATTAAATGGACAAATGGCATATTTCGATGGGCAATCTACATTTGAACTATTAGATGGAGCACCATTTATAAACTTGGATATATCTCAATTGGAGGAAAGATTTGCAAGACCACTTGCACAACAAATATTACTTTCTTGGATTTGGGAAAAATATGTTAAAAAGAATAGTGAAGATAGAACAAAAGCAACTAAAAAAAGAGTTTTAGTTGATGAAGCTTGGATGCTTCTTCCATATCCAGAAGCAGTAGATTTTTTAAACACAATGGCAAGACGTGCAAGAAAAAGAAATGTATCACTTGCAATAATTTCTCAAAGATTCCAAGATTTCTATGAAAAACCAGAAGCACAAGCGGTTTTAACATCATCAGATACAAAACTATTTTTAGCACAAGATAAATCAGAAATAAACTACTTAAAAGAGGTATTTAAGTTAAGTGAAGGAGAAGCTGGATTCTTAGTAACTTGCTTAAAAGGTGAAGGATTACTTAAAGTAGGAGCGGATACAGCAATATTACAAATTAAGCCTACAAGAAAAGAGTTTGAGTTTGTAGAAACAAACTTAAATAAAATAGCACAAATGAAACAATCGAGAGAAAGTTAAAATATAGGAGGAAACAATGAAAAATATTGCTAGTAAAAAAACAACTCAAAAAATATTTTTAATAGTTTTAACAGTGCTATTATTTAGTTGCATCGTGCCAAATTATTCAATGGCACTAAGGCCATCTGATAATGGAACGGATACACATTCGTACAATCCAGTAAAGATAGATTCAGAGATAACGGTAGAAGATGTTAGCTTTGATGGTGGAACTTTATTAACTCCAATAAAAAAATTATGCTATACTGTTGGAGATGCAATTATGACTATAGCTCAAAAAATAGTTATAGGAAATAAATTTACTGTTCCATGTGCAAATGTTACACCAGTTGGAGATAAAGGAACAGGAGAAGGTCATGATGCATGGGATGATGCTGGCGATAACAATATAAAGTACCCAGCATATTTATACCTTACACCAGAATCAATTTTTAGAAATCAAATTGCTTCATTAAATCCAAACTTTATTAATGCGATTAATATGGATGGAACATTGGAGAAAGCATTAGGTGGAGACGATGATGTAGTGATGGATGGAAAAACATCTACTTCACATGCTGATAATGTAGAAAAAAATTTGAATGTGTTGAGATCAACAATTGCTAAATGGTATGTTGCAATAAGGAACTTTTCACTAGTTGGATTACTTTCTGTTCTAGTATACATAGGTATAAGAGTTGTAATATCAAGTACAGCATCAGATAAAGCTAAGTACAAACAAATGATTTCGTCTTGGGTAGGTGCAATATGTTTAATATTTTTATTACATTATATAATGGCATTTACATTTACCCTAACAGAAAATTTAACTGATTTGTTTAATTCAAATATGGGCAATCCAGGAATTAAATTGCCTAGTGTTGTCGGAGATGATGCAAAATTTACATTTAATGATAAAACAAATAATGAAAAATTTAGTGAAGTGTTGAGCAAGTTACAAGGAGAACACTTGGTAATCAAGGGAAATGTTTTTAATGCGAACAATGAAATTACAGGAGTTGCTAACTTAATGCAATATGCTAGATTATATGCTAATTTAAATGGCGCTTCTGGATTAGGATATACAATAACATACTTATTTCTAGTTGGATTTACAGTGATATATTTTGCTAAATATATAGGAAGGTTTATAAGAATAGCATTTTTAACATTGATTGCACCATTAATAACACTTACATATCCAATAGATAAATTAAATGATGGGCAAGCGCAGGCATTTAATATGTGGCTTAAAGAGTTTACATTTAATGTTTTAATACAACCATTTCATTTGTTAATATATATGATATTTATTAGTTCAGCACTAGAGTTTGCAAATTCAAATATAATATATACAATTGTTGTATTGGGATTTATGACACAAGCAGAAAAACTATTGAGAAAAATGTTTGGCTTCGAAAAGGCGTCTACAATGGGAGCATTTTCTGGAGCAGCGGCAGGTTCTATGCTTGCAAATGTTGCTGGTAAAATAGGAAATAAAGTTGCAAAGGGTAAAGGCGGATCCGGTGGAAACGGTGGATCTGGCGGAAGTGGTGATGGAGCTAGTCAACCAGATAGAATTCGTGCGAAAGAAGATCCATATGATGGATTGAATCCAAGAGATGGTAATGGACAAAGCCAACAAAATAATAATGAACCAATTCAAAATTCAGAACTTGAGGCAGAAGATAGCAATGATTTAACAAAAGGACAAATGGTAGGAAATGCTGTAAAAGCAGTTGCAAGAAACAAGGCAATGAGATTAGGAAATAAAACGGGTTCACATTATATAAATGCATGGAAGGCAACAAAAGGAATGGGCGGAAAAGCTCGTGCAAAAGCACTTGGAAAAGAAGCATGGAATGGTGCTAAAGTGGTTGCACCAAAAGCTTTAAAACTAGGAGCAAGAACGGCTGGAAGATACACGTTTGCTGGAACAGCAACATTAATTTCTGGATCGGCAGCATTAATGTCTGGTGACCCAAGTAAAATAGCCTCTGCTGTAGGAATAGCAGCAACAGCAGGATCAAAGACAGGTAGAGTAGTTGCTGATAAAGGAATATCAAGAGTATCGAAAGATTGGAATATAGCAAAAAGAGGATATTATGGTAAAGATTATGCAGCTAAGCAAGAGGCAGCTTTGAATGACAAATGGAAAAATGATGCGGAAATAGATGATAAATATAGAGAAGCTTTTGGAAATGAGAATTTTAAAGCTGCAAAAGAGGCAGCTCTTGAAATGAGAGAAAACTATGGAACTACTGATGATGATCAGATTATAAAATCATTAAAAATGACAAGCGAATTTGGAGGAGAAAAGGCAGCAAAAGAAGCAACAAAAGCAAATACAGAAGTGCCAACACTTGAGCTAGCAAAAAGAATTCCAGCATTTGCAAAAGGAATTAGTGATGATATGTATGATGATTATGATAGGTACAATACAGGAAGAAATAAGATGATAGATAAATTTACTCGTCAACCGGGATATGACTTGAAAAAAGCAGAACAAACAACAGATACTATTTTAAAACAAGTTGCAAGAGTAAAAGGTAAAGAAATTCCAATTCAAAAAGCTATACCACAGTCTAAACCAAAAGGAAGAACAAATAAAAAATAGAACCAAAAAATATAAAAATAATAGGAGGTTCAAAATTGCATAAAATATTAAGCTTTTATAATAGTAATAGAAGAGTTATATGGATTGCAATACTAGCAATTGCATTCACGATAATATTATTGCAAACATTAAATAATGATGCTAAAAAAAGAAATTCAGAAATTAATACAAATGATGAGATAAATAGTAGTAGCAATACTACTATTTATCCTAATAACCAAGAAGATTTTTTAAGCAGTAATTATAATAGTGAAAAAATACAAGATGAAAAATTAAAACTTATAAGTGCTTTTTTAGAAAAATGCAATAATGGAAAAATCAAAGAAGCATATGATTTGTTAAGTACAGACTGCAAAGAGGAAATGTTTCCAGTATTAGAAAAATTTAAAAATGACTATACAGATTTAGTTTTTAACACAGCTAAAACATATGATATAAAATTATGGATGTCAGGTAAATATAGTATATATAAAATAAGTATATATGAAAATGCATTAGCAACTGGAGTAGTTAATAATAATGCAATAGATAGCTATTATACAGTTGTTGAAGAAAATAATGATTATAAAATAAATATAAATAATCTTATTGCGAAAGAAGAATTAAATACAGAAAATAGTAATGACTATGTTAGAATAAATGTAATAAGCAGAAAAATATATATTGATTATGAAGAATATGAAATAAAAATAACAAACAATACGCAGAAGACAATTTTGATGGATGGATACAGGAAGAACAATTCAATGTATTTACAAGATTCAGTGGGAGGTAAGAAAACAGCATATACTAATGAAATACCAGAAAGATTATTGATAATTAACCCGCTATTAAGTATTACAAGAACTATAAAATTCAATAAATCATATACGGAAAAAATATCTTCTAAAGGAATAACATTTGAAGATATTATACTAGATTATGATGAATATAAAAAACAGGAAAATAAACAAGAATATAGTAATGTTTCAAATATAAATGTTGGTTTTTAAAGTGAGGTGAAAAACTTGCAAGAAGAAGATGATAATAATGTAGCAGCTGAGGTTGCAAAAGAAGCAGCAAAAGAAGCAGCAAGACAAGCAAAACAAGCAGCAAAGGAAGCAGCAAAAAAAGCGGTTAAAGATGCTTTAAAAAAAGCTTTAATGGGATTAGTTAAAAGCCCATATTTTTGGCTTGCAGTAGGAATTATATTAGTTTTAGTAATCTTTTTAGCGGGAGCACATTATGTTATACAAAAAAGTAAAATAAAATCATATCAAGAAGATAAAGAAAAAATAACCACAGAGAGTGGATTCTTTGATATTGGAAAAACAATATTTAATAATGGCGTCTACGAATATCAATTTGAAAGCGAAGAAATTGAGTTAGCCAATAAGCTGCTAACAGCGATAGGATATGACCCAGCTACATTTACAAATTTTGAAAAATACGTTTTAGTAAAAGTTTCAAATGCAAAAGAAGATTCATTAGGACAATTAACTATGGATTTGGATTTGCAAGAATATAGTGAAAAAGAATTACATCTCCTTCCCAAGTTTGTAGAAGCTGAGTTAAAAACAATGTACCCAGATTTAGGCGGAGATACAAATAAAGTTAGAGATAGTTTTCAGGGAAATGTAAAAATAAAAAGGAATGATTATGAATTAAAATATAAACCACAAAAAGAATTTGACAAATTGATAGAAACTAATAGCTCTGATGTGTTAAATTATTTTACATTAGATGAAGCTTTTAATCTGTCAGTTGCAAATGGATCAACATCAACATCTAGTAGTCAACTAAGTGGAGATAAGGGGCATGTAACTGATGATGGCTATTCGCAGGAAACAATATATGTAAAAACCACTGTTCCATATATGAGTGTAATACAAAAATTTGCTACACCATACTCATTTTTCTTTACATTATTAACAATAACAGAAGATGCAAATTTTTGTGAAGATGTTGCAAACCTTGCATTGAAAAATGAAGTAGAATTAACTGTTTATGATGAAGTTACAACAGTACAAAATAAATATGTAGAAGAAGGAACAGCGAAAGTTGATTACAAATATTTGTTTAAATTGGAATATGATTATAAAGAGAATGATGAAAAAGAAAAAAATGAAAGATATAATTATGATAAATATAATGAACTGAACCAAGAAGAAAAGTATACAAAAACAACAAATAGTACAAATATATCTACTACTCCTAAAATTGTAGTAAGTAAGGCAAATACTATTTTTTGGAACATGCAAAATGCTTATAAAGAAGAATCGAAAACTGAGCCAGAAAATGTTTCAACAGGAGGACCAACTACACAAAAAATTGATCCAGAAGAAAATATTAGAATAGATACTATTACTTCGTCTGCAGGATATCAAAAACTAAAACCAGATATGAAATCTGAAATAACTGCTGAAGCGGCAAAAAAAGGAAAAACAATAAATATCACAAATATAGATATAAAAACGGGGACAGGCTGGTCATATAGATCTGTATGGGCAAAAGAGAGAACAGTAAAAGCAACAAATACAGAAAATATAACAAGAATAGAATATGCAGTGGATGATTCTAAGGCTAAACTAGAATTTAAAGATGAAGGAAAAGGTGGCTTTTATGATATTTTAATTAGTGACGAATATAGACATACAACAACAGAGCATATATATGAACTACAAGATAGATTAAATGAATTCTTTTCAGATACTTTAGACTCAGCAGAAATATATATTAATATATTTGAGTATATGAAAGCACTATTAATGGGAATAGAGCCAAGTATTGACATCAGTAGCATAATGGATCAGATAGCAAGTGGAAATGAGCTAACAGCAGTAGGTTTGGTTGGTGGATATATTGTGGAAACAACTAAATCTTCAGAAAATTTAGTACTAAATGAAGAACAATTGAAAACTGCAATAGAAAAATGGGCAAATTCTGGTACAAGAAGAAATAATTTAGATAGTGTTGGAGCAAGTAAATTTATTGAATTACAAAATAAATATAATGTTAATGCAGTTTTTGCTATTGCAGTGTTTCAACAAGAAAATCAGTGTGGTGCTGCTAAAGATGCTAAGCTGATTAAAAATAATACTAATAATTGGGGAAGCATAAAAGGAAACTATAATGGAAATTCGTGGACCGACTCAAAAGGCAATACATGGCGAGTATATCCTAGCTATACAGAAGCAACAGAGGATTTTATGAGATTAATAAAAAAAGAGTATTTCTCAGAGGGAAAGAACTCTGTACAAACAATATCAGCAAAATATTGTCCGGGTTCGCAATCATGGGCACCAGGAGTTACTGCAATAATGACAGAGATTTATAAAGCTGCAGGCGTAAATGTAAGTGAACAAAAAAATGTAACTGGCGGAAATGGATATACTACAACATTTACAAACCAATTTGGTAGGGAGTTTAAAGAATATAAACAAAATGGAGCACCATACAGCAGTAAG
>OHVY01000459.1_pt1 | contig 11462 bp, 13 predicted proteins | sample 1579641 | NCBI WGS metagenome assembly OHVY01 (sample SAMEA3882536, study PRJEB24775) | human gut metagenome | biome: human-associated habitat; feature: intestine environment; material: feces | place: Netherlands | collected 2009/2010
CATGTTCTATTTGTTAATGGTCATCTTAAGTGCTGTTTCCGTGTCTGCTGTGGGGGATGCAATTACCGTATGGGAAACGATTTTACCAAGGGGCTTCAGACTTTCTCCCGGATTTGTGGAAATTTCATACTGGATTTCATCATAACCATTCTCTGTAAAACTGCTTCTTCTGGAAAACGTGATGGCAAACTGTACATCCAGAAAATTTAAGTCTTTTAATCCCTGAATTACCTTTTCCTCCAGCTGATGGCTGTATTCTTTACGAACCTCTGAAAGACGGCTGCAGGCTGTTTCCAGCTTTTTCTCTGCCTTTTTCAGTTCTTCCCTGGCAGCCTCAAAAATTTCTTCATACTTCTGAAGTTTGTTCAGCTTTTCCTGCTGTTTTTTCTGGTATTCCTGGATTTCTTCGATACGCTGACCGTATTTGGCTTTCAGACCATTGAGCAGATCCAGGCGGTGCTCTGTCTCATAAAATACGGACTCATCAAAAGTCATGTCATCCATATAGGAGGACAGCTCCCTGTTAAAATCATTGAGAAGTCCGTCCACTTCGCTTAAGGTCTGGGAAAGGGATTCCAGCTGTTCATCGTACTCTGTCACTCTGGAAAGCTCCCGAAGAGCCTCTCCCACTGCTTCCCCGGCTCCCTGTCCGTCATATCCGGTAAGGGCATGGGCACTTTGCAGGGAATCGATAATTCTGCGTCCATTGGAGAGCTTTCGATACTGCTTTTCCAATTCTTAGTCTTCTCCTGGAACCAGAGATGCTTTCTCAATCTCATTGATCTCAAATTCCAGAAAGGCTTTTTCACGGTTGCGCTGTTCCTCATCCATATCCAGCGCTTTCAGCTGATCCATGCAGGCCCGATACTCCCGGTAAGCTTCCCGGACTTTCTCCCTGGCTGGAAGGATGCTTTCATCTGGCTGACTGTGCTTGTCTCTCCGTTGATCTTGTTGATACTTCTGCCATCCATGATCTTACGGGACATCAGAACCTGTCCGTCCTCCGGATAGATGTCAAGCGCCGCAAGGGACTCTCTGGCTTTCGTATTTTCAACCTGAAATAACAGCTCTACCAAAGCATAAGAAGCATTTTCGCGGATCATGCTTCTGGAAGTTTTTCCGCCCAGGATGAGCTGTATGGATCCTAACAGGATGGATTTTCCGGCTCCGGTCTCACCGGTCAGGATATTTAATCCCGGTCCGAATTCCACCTCTGTTTCCTCTATCAGTGCAAGATTTTTTACATGCAGATGTACTAACATTGGTTTCCTTTCTGGTATAAAGTGTCTACATATTCTGTCATTTTATTTTCCACGGGATAAGATCCCGCCAAGCTTCTGTACTACTCCAGGTGCCTGTTCGGAAGTTTTTACCACACACATGATAGTGTCATCTCCGGCAATACATCCCAGGATCTCCGACCATTTCATTGCATCAAGAGCCGCAGCCGCAGCCATTGCCGCAGCCGTTGCCGCAGAACAGGAACAGCAGGATGATGGCGATGATGATCCAGCAGCAGCTGCTGCCGCCAAAGCAGGAATTCTGATTACACATACCGTAACCTCCTATGAAAATTTGACCGCCACATCGGTCTCATTCTCATAGTATGCCGGCTGCGGTAAAGTGTGCGCCTCAGAGCTGCGAGATGCGATAGCTGAGCGTCAGCAGGGTGTCCACAAAGTGGATGTCCTCGAAGAAAACGCCGTCCTCCTTGGTGGAGAGCTCCACATTGGTAAAATTCCAGAAGCCGCGCACACCCAGACCGATCAAACGGTCCGCCAGCGGCTGGGCTACATTCTGCGGGACGGTCAGGACCGCCACGTTGGGGTGATAGTTGGCGACATATTCCTCCAACTCATCCATCGAGTGGACCGAGACACCGCGGATCTCCGTGCCGATCAGCGCGGGGGAGACATCAAAAGCGGAGTCGATCCGGAAACCGACCTTATCAAAATCAAAATTTTGCAGCAGGGCGTGACCCAGATGGCCCACACCGATCACAATGATGCGGTGGCCGCTGTCTATACCCAGGATGTGGCCGATCTCCGCACGCAGCTCGGCCACATTGTAGCCGTAGCCCTGCTGGCCGAACTCACCGAAGCAGCTCAGGTCCTGCCGGATCTGGGAGGCGGTGATGTCCATCTTGGCGCCCAGAGAGTTGGAGCTGATACGCACCACGCCTTTGTTGTACAGATCGTCCAGATACCGATAGTACCGGGGAAGACGATGAATGACAGCATCGGAGATTTTTTGCTTCTTCATAGAAAAACCTTCTTTTGTGTGGAATGCGGCGCACAGCGCTCGATGTATTGTGGTTATTCTACAACAAGTCTGCCAAGTTGTCAACTTTTTTAACAAAGTCGGAAGAAAAAATTTTCTTTACTTTGTGCCGGGAAGGTGGTATAGTAATGGGGCTGTAAGTTGATAAAACAGAATATGATATGCGCCCGTAGCTCAGATGGATAGAGCGTTAGACTCCGACTCTAAAGGCCGCTGGTTCGAATCCAGTCGGGCGTACCAAAAACCGTCTTAAGCATATCGCTTAAGACGGTTTTTATATGCGGTAGGTGATAAAAGTTCCGCTTTGGTTTGATGACTATTGTGTGACTTGGAGTCCAGCTGAGCGCATCCTGCGTCATATCTCCAGCATCCCTTGCCGTCCCGTGCGGGCGTGTTCTTTTTTCTCTCTCTTCTTCAGTTGCTCCGGGGCGCTGCGGGCGGCGGACTGCTCCGCCTCCTTCTTGCTGCGGCCGGTGCCGCTGCCCATGCCGCAGGCGGCGGTCAGCGTAGGGCATTACACAACGCCGCAGAGGACGTGGTGTGGGGGGGGGACGGGAGCTGACAACTCGCTTTATCTATGAGACAGCAGCGTTGGCCCGCGTTTACGAGGTGCTCAGCGGAGCTTGATCAAAAAAGTTTTTAAGTCCAAATGCAATAAAACGCCCTTTCCGTGCATTACACGGATGACAGGAGATAGAAGCCCATGCTCAGTATGCTGATGACAACCGAATATGTGCCGGCAGAGGATCGACACGAGCTGCAGCAGTTGTTGCTCCACATTGCCGGCGGGGAGCGTGAAGCGCTGGCGGAGCTGTATCAGCGCACGCGGACGGCGGTGTACGGTCTTGCGCTGTCCTACCTCAGGAACGCCCACGATGCGCAGGATCTCACACAGGACGTCTATGTGCAGGTGTGGGACTGCGCGGAGCAGTACCGCCCCACCGGCTCACCTATGGGCTGGCTGCTGACCGTGTGCCGCAACCTGTGCCTGATGCGCATGCGGCGGGAGGAACGCCATGCCGCGCTCTCGGACGAGGAATGGGACGCCATTCCCGCGCAGGAGTGTGGACTGGATGCGGACGAGCGCGTCCTCTTGCAGCACGCGCTGGCAAGCCTTGGCGACGAGGAGCGGCGCATCGTGCTGCTCCACGCGGTCACGGGTATGAAGCACCGGGAGATCGCGGCGCTGCTGGAGCTGCCGCTTCCTACCGTCCTGTCGAAATATCACAGAGCATTGAAGAAGATGCGAAGCTTTCTGGAAGGAGATGACGCCCGATGACCAATGAAAAAATGGAGCAGCGTCTGGCTTCGGCGGTGGAAAAGACCGCGCCAAACGACGTGAACGGCGTTCTCTCCCGCTGTGATGAGCGGAAAGGAACGGTGATCCCCATGACGACGAAGAAAACGACAAAGAAACGGTGGACGACGCTGGCGGCGGCCTGCCTTGCGCTGGTGCTGCTGGGCGGCGGAGGCGTGTTCTATCAGCAGGCACATGCGGTGGCGTCCGTGGTTTCGCTGGATGTGAACCCGAGCATCGAGCTGAAGGTCAGCAAGAGCGAAAAGGTGCTGGCCTGCACACCGCTCAACGAGGATGCGAAGGCTATCCTTGCGGATATGGGCGACGGTGCAGACCTGAAGGGTGCAAAGCTGGACGTGGCGGTAAACGCCATCGTGGGGAGCCTCGTGCGAAACGGCTACCTCGACAGCATTTCCTCCGCCATCATGATCTCGGTGGAGGATAAGGATACCGTCCGCGCGGAAAAGCTCCAGCGGGAGCTGACCAGCGCCGTGGACGGTGTGCTGCAGACCAGCGAAGCGAAGGCCGCCGTCCTGACGCAGACGCTGACGCAGGACGCGGCGCGGGAGCAGCAGGCCCGGGAAAACAACATTTCCTCCGGCAAGGCGGCGCTGGTGAACCGCGTCCTCGCCATCAACCCTGCACTCAAGTTTGACGCGCTGGCAAAGCTCTCGGTGGAGGAGCTGAAGGACCTTGCGGAAGCAGGCGCGCCCGCTATGCCCATCGGTAAGGATGCCGCCGCTTACGCCGCGGAGCAGTATGCCGGGACAACGGCGCTTGATTCCGTCACGGCTGAGGTCGATTCCGAGCTGGACGAATTCCCCGCGCACTACGAGGTGGAGCTGCACACGGCATGGGGTGAGTTTGAGTATCTGGTGGACGCCTACACGGGGAAGGTGCTCAGCGGGCAGAAGGACTTGCTGACCACGGCCCCTGTAGGGGACGAGACGGCAAAGCCTACTGCGCCCACCGGCGACATCGGTCACGCCAAGGCGAAGTCCATCGCCCTGAACCACGCGGGCGTGAGCGAGAACAAGGCATATGACATGGAGATCGAGCTGGACGATGAGGACGGCACGCTCGTCTACGAGGTCGAGTTCAAATTCGGCGGCATGGAGTACAGCTACGAGATCAACGCGGCCACCGGCGCGGTCCTCAAGCACGAGGCGGAACTGGATAACTGAAAGAAAAGGCGTGAGCCGCTGTATTGCAGCGGCTCGCGCCTTTTTACGGGTTATACAGGATCATGTGCAGAATGGTGGTTTGGTCGGAGATGTTGCGGTAGGTGTGGGCGGTGTCGCCCTGAAAGCGGACGCTTTCGCCCGCCTGAACGACAATGTCCTTCTGATCAGCCGTGATTTCGATTGCACCGGCGAAAAGGGTGACAAACTCGGTGGTACCCCGCAGATGCGGCTCCGACTGCCAATGGCTGCCGGGAGCCAGCTCCATATAGTAGACGGAGAACTTCCGGTTTTCATCGTCCGGAAAAAGGCAGTAAGGCGATACATTGAAAATTATCAAAAACCTGGTTTCGACCTTGCAATTCAGGGTACACTCCGCTATACTGATACTTGTTGATACTAATTGCAATCAGCGACGGAGGTGATTTCATGGATGCTGCGCTGTTTACCAAGATGCTGTCCGACAAAAACGTTCTGGATTTGAGAAAACTCGGCTATAAATTCCCGCAGGCCGACATCAAAAAGTTTACGGAGCTGCTGAAAAACGGTTTCTATCATTCGCTGCCGCTCAAGGATTTCTCCGGGCAGAACATCGTCTATCTGAGCAGCATTGCACAGGTGCGCCTTTCCGCTGCCAGGGTGCTTTTGACGCCGCAAAACAGCACACAGCTTTACGGCGTCAAGGCTATGGAGGAGGAGATCGTTTCCACCTTTACCATCGAGCAGGTGGACTTTACCCGCGACAGCGTCCGCAAGATCCTCTCCGGTCTTGCTCCCACAGACGAAAGCGAAAGCCGCATTTTCGGCATGAAAAAGGGACTGGAGTTCATCAGCGACCCGGCGAATCAAATCACTGAGGAGACCATTCAACGGCTCTATGAAATGGCCATCGGGGCCTATCTACCCGAGGAGGATCGGCTGCTGCCCGGTCATTTCTACCGGCACGACAGCGTGTATGTGATCGGCGCAAAGGTGGAGCATACGGGCTTTCCCTGGCAGGCGCTGCCGGAACGCATGGGCGAATTGGTCACCTTTATCCATGAAGAATCCGAGATCAACGATCTGCTGAAAGCGGCGCTGATCCACTTCTACATGGCGTATCTGCATCCGTACTTTGACGGCAACGGCAGAATGGCACGGCTGATGCATTTGTGGTATCTGGTGCAGCAGGGATATTCCTCTGCGCTGTTCGTGCCGCTCTCCGAGTATATCAACAAAAGCCGCAAGGGGTATTATGACGCCTATACGCTGGTGGAGGAGAACGCAACCATCAGCGGTATGCTGGACGCAACGCCGTTTTTGGCGTATTTTATCGAAAATGTATATCATAAGCTGAACGGGGTGCTTCCGACCGCACAGACGACCGAGGCGTTTCAGACCGCCCTGTCCCACGGACAGGTCACTGAGAAGGAGAAAGCACTGTGGGAGTTTGTTCTGTCCGCTTACGGCGACGCGGAGTTTTCCACCAAGCAGTTGGAAAAGGATTTCGGGAACGCCGCTTACGCGACGATCCGCAGCTTTGTGTTGAAGTTTGAAAAACTGGGACTGCTCAAATCGACACAGTACGGGAATCGTGTGAAGTATGCGGTTTGTGTGTGCTGAAAACGGGAGCCGCTGCATCTGAGCCGCATGACCTGTGAAGTGCTCAGACTGCTATTTGACTACTACCGCAAAAAACCTCGGAAGTCTTGCCCTGTAAGGCTTCCGAGGTTTTTCTCCAAAATGGCGGAAATTTGTGCAACACCAACCAAACCCTTGCCCTGCAGGGCTTTCCGGCTTGACGGCTTGATAACTCCGGCTACTATCTCATATCCAAAGGATAATATCAAAATACGTGATATTATTTGCCGGAAATTAAAACTTTAAATATATTTGAAATTATGCTATAAGTAAATCAGTAAAACACGCATGCATTTATCAACAACAGATAAAAACGAGGAGGCATTGTTATGGTCAGGCTTTTTGACAATACCCTGCGCGACGGTGGCAATGTGGTGGGCCATGGTTTTCCTATTTCGCTGACCCAAAGCATCATCGGTGCGCTGCTGGAGGCAGGTATTCCGGATATTGAATGCGGTAACTGCAAGGGTCTTGGCGCTTACGCCAAGGCGGATGCTAAGCAAGCACCCAGTGACGAGGAGTATTTCGAGGCGGTGCAGCCCTACCTGTCTCGTGGACGTATCGGTATGTTTATGCTGGCAAAGCTGGCGGATAAAGAACTGGTTCGCGGCGCTGCCGACGCAGGTCTGTATTTCCTGCGGGTGGGCGCTGATGCCGGTGACGGCGCAGGCTCTGTCAAGGCGGTGGCAGCTGTAAAGGAAGCGGGACTTACCTGTCGCTACTCGCTGATGAAGGGTTACGTTCTTCCGGCGGCGGAGCTGGCAAAGGAGGCAAAACTCCTGCAGGACGCCGGTGTAGACCGCATTACCATCATGGACTCTGCCGGAACCATGTTCCCCGACCAGACCACGGAATATGTCAAGGCGCTGAAGGACTCTGTGACGATTCCTGTCGGCTTTCATGGTCACAGCAATCTGGGGCTGTCTCAGGCCAACGCGCTGGCTGCCGTGGCAGCCGGTGCTGACGAAATCGACTGCGGTCTGCTGGGTATGGCCCGCAGCGCAGGCAACTGCGCCACTGAGTTGGCCGCCGCCACATTGAAGAGGGAGGGCTACCTGCCAGAGGTGGATCTGTTCGGACTGCTGCACTATCTGGAGGACGACTTGATCCTCACCATGGAGCCATATCACTACCACGTAGCCATCGCTCCAGTTGAGCTGATGCTGGGATTATCCGGATGTCACTCCTCGTTCCTGCCCATGTTTCGCAAGGTGGCGCAGGAGGAGGGTGTGTCCCTGCTGAAACTTATCGCTGAAGCGTCCACCATTGACCGCAAGGCCCCTTCTGAGAGTCTGCTGCGGGACGTGGCGAAGAAGCTGAAATAAGAAGGAGGAGATCGCCATGAACCATCGTATTGAAAGCATGAAGCCCTCTGCCTCCATGGTACTGATGGCACGCGCCAAGGAGATGCAGAAAACCGATCCCACCGTTATCGGCCTGGCGGGAGGCGAGCCGGACTTTGCCACACCTGACCGCATCTCTATGGCAGCCATCCGCAGTCTGACGGAGGGCTATACCCACTATGTGGTGGGCCCCGGCCTGCCGGAGCTGCGTCAGGCCATTCAGAAGAAGCTGCGAGAGGAAAACGATCTGGACTATGACGTCAACTGCATCATAGTAACGCCCGGCGGCAAGAATGCCATCTATCTGGCGGTGCAGGCCATTCTCAACGAGGGAGACGAGGTGATGGTGCTGGATCCCGCATGGGTGTCCTACGAGCCGATCATTCAGGCTGCCGGTGGCGTAACCGTCAAGGTAAAGCTGGATTATCAGCAGGATTACCGCATCACCGCCGAGGCTTTGGAGGCTGCCTGCACCGACAAGACCCGCCTTATCATCATCAACTACCCCAACAACCCCACCGGACGTATTCTTCACAAGGACGAGGCCGATATTCTGGAGGCCTTTATGCTGCGCCATCCGCAGGTGTACATGCTCAGCGACGAGGTGTATGAGAAGCTGGTCTACGATGGGGCAAAGAGCATCAGCATGGGCGCCTATCCCTCTATCCATGACCGTGTCGCCACCATGAACGGCTTTTCCAAGAGCGCAGCCATGACCGGCTGGCGCATGGGCTATTTGGCGGCACCCAAGGCGATTTACGACGTGGCCTATAAGCTGTATCAGCACAGCCTGTCCTGCATGAGCGGTTTTTTGCAGAAGGGCGCCGTAGAGGCATTTAGCTGCGAGTATGAGACCGAGCAGATGCGCAAGACCTACGCCTATCGCCGCGATATGTTCACCGGCGCGCTGAACAAGATCCCCGGCGTCCGCTGCCTGAAGCCGGAGGGGGCCTTCTACGCATGGGTATTCTTCGATATCGGCGGCATGGACTCCACCCAAATGTGTGAGTACCTGCTGGAGAACGCGGGCGTGGTGGGCATGCCCGGTAGCGCCTACGGCGAGGAGACGGCCTGCTGCATGCGCTTCTCCTTCGCCAACGCCACCGAGGATCTGGAGCGGGCGGCGCGGAAGATCACCGACGCACTGCTGAAGCTCCAGCAAAAGTGACCATCAGGAGCGGAGGCTCCTGCAAATAAACGAGAGAAGAACAAAAGAAATGGAGGTTTCCCCTATGGAAAAGAAATCAGGATTCTACGGCGGAAAGATTGGCGTGTGGCTGCCTGTCCTGTTCATGCTGGTGGGTATGCTTGTCAGTACCATCATTGGCGGCGGCGGATTGGCCCGCCTCACAGGTATTACATTCTTTGCTCTGGCACTGGGCTTCCTGTTGGCCAAGGATAAGAAAAACTACGGCAAGATCACGCTGAAGGGACTTCAGAACCCCATGTTGGGCACCATCATCATGGCCTATATCATGGCCGGTATGCTGGCGCAGCTCCTACGGCAAAGCGGTTTGATCGATGCCTTGATCTGGGGTATCACCCGTCTGGGCTTGAACGCCGGATGGATACCCATGATCGCATTCCTGACCTGCGTGCTCATCTCCACCTCCTGCGGCACCTCCACCGGTTCGGTGGCCGCTGTCGCGCCGGTGCTGCTGCCGCTGGCCCACGGTTTGGGCATCAACATGGGCTTGATGTGCGGCGCTATCATCTCCGGTGCTATCTTCGGCGATAATCTGGCTCCTATTTCCGACACCACAATCTCATCCGCCCTGACGCAGGAGGCGGACATCTCTCAGGTGGTTCGTACCCGTTTTCCCTATGCCGCCATCTCCGGCGCTGTTGCTGCCGTGCTCTTTGCCGTTGTGGGCCTGACGCAGGACGCCAATATCCCCGCTGATCTGGAACTGGACGGCAGCACCGCCAAGTCTCTGTTCCTGCTGGTACTCCCTGTGCTCATGGTCATTCTTATGCGTAAGGGTTGGGATCTCATGAGCACCCTGATCCTCTGTAACCTCAGCGGTATTGTGCTGAATCTGGTACTGGGCACCATTGCACCGGCGAAGATGTTTGCCAACGACGGCCCCATCGTGGCCGGTATGTCCGGCATGATGACGCTGGTGCTGTATGTGACCCTGCTGTTCCAGCTGCTGGAGATCCTCAACAGCAGCGGCGCCTTCGATGGCCTGACCGTCAGCTTGATGAAGCACTGCAAATCTCCCCGCTCCGGTGAACTGATCTGCTATCTGGTGGCCGCTCTCGGCTCCGTCGTCACCGGCGGCAGCGGCATCGCCATCGTGTTCTTCGGCTCTCTGGTGCGCCGCATCACCAAGGCATTCCACATCGACCGCTGCCGCGGCGCCAACATTCTGGACGGCGTGGCCTGCGGCGCTACCGGTCTGATGCCCCACGGCAATCCCACGCTGGTGTCTCTGGGTGTGGCGCTGGCAATCGATGGCGTGGATCCCAACTTCTCTTTCTTGGATATTATCCCCTATAACTTCCACTGCTGGGGACTGATGCTTATCTTCCTGCTGAGTATTCTTACCGGAATCGGCCGCAGGTTTGAGAAGCCGGAAGAGACGGCCAACGCATAACAGCAATTATGTTTTCCTTTGCACAAAACGAAAAGACCCGCGACAGCGGGTCTTTTTGCATTGCCATTTACGCACTTTACGGATATAATAAAATCGATAGCATACCGCACAGGAGGAGAGTCTGCCATGGATCATAAGGATATCACAATCTTTCTGGAATTGGTGCGCTGCCGCAATATCTCAAAGACGGCGGAAAACCTGTATCTGTCCCAGTCAGCGGTCAGCAGCCGGCTGAAGGCACTGGAGGAGGAGATGGGCTGCCAGCTGGTGCTGCGCTCCAAGGGCCAGCGCAGTGTGGAGCTGACGCGGCAGGGGGAGGAGTTCATCTCGGTGGCGGAGCGGTGGAAGCTGCTACTGGAGGAGACGGAGGCGGTAAAAGAAAAGGCGCTTTCTGTCGTTCGCATCGCCACCAACGGAAGCACCTACGACCGTCTGCTGGACGAGTTCTTGCGGCAATACACCGAACGGCATCCGGAAAAGAAGATACAGATAAAGGTGTGCGACTCCAAAGACACGTATGATCTGGTCTCCAAGGAACTGGCGGATTTCGGTTTCGCGTCCTATGAGTCCCTACAGGGAGGCTTGGCTGTCCGGTGTATCGATCGGCAGCCCCTGTGTATCGTCCGCCGTGCGGAGTCACCGAAGCCGCCGCATCCCATCAGCCCCAGTGAGTTGGATCCGGAGCGGGAGGTCCGCTTTATCGGCGGCGATTTCAACGGTCTGATCCTGTGGAGAAAGAAGTGGTTCGGCAGTGATAACCGATGTCATGTGCAGATCAATACCGCGTCCGGCGTACGGTCTTTTCTCCAGCATGGAGATTACTGGGCGCTGATTCCCGTCAGCTCCGCCTATGAGCTAGCGCGGCTGATGCCGCTGCAGATCTACACGCTGGAGGAGCAGCCGGAGCCGTGGTGCGTCTACCTGCTGCGCAGCTTGAGAAGCAGTACGCAGGATTTGGAAATATGCCGTACCTTTGAAGCGGAGATCCTGGAATATGCCCGAAAGATTCACGAAACTGAGGATAATCCGATTGAGTACCGAAAGTAAACGGAGCCATATAGCCGACATGAACATGTCAATTCTTTGTTGACCAGACTGCTATTTGACTACTACCGCAAAAAACCTCGGAAGTCTTGCCCTG
>OHVY01000469.1_pt1 | contig 11322 bp, 6 predicted proteins | sample 1579641 | NCBI WGS metagenome assembly OHVY01 (sample SAMEA3882536, study PRJEB24775) | human gut metagenome | biome: human-associated habitat; feature: intestine environment; material: feces | place: Netherlands | collected 2009/2010
GGCCATCGCGCAGCGATTTTGTTCAATTGAAATTTGATGGTACTTTCTCTAGAAAGCAGTCTCCTGATTGTTTTATGCCTCTTATGACGGGATTGGTTCCCAGTGATCGGAGAGAAAAACTCCTAAAATTACTTCTGGATGAAAAGAAATTTTGGGGAGATTATATGATTCCGTCTATTTCGCGTGATGATCCGGCATTTATACAGCAGCATTATTGGAGGGGACAAATTTGGCCTCCTCAGACATTATGGACTTATTTGGCACTAAAACGGGCTGAAGAAGACAAGATTGCATGGGAATTTGCCAAAAAGGCAGCGTCCATGCTTGCAAAGGAGTGGAAGGAAAATGGCTTCACCCCAGAAAATTATCATGCAGTAACTGGAGAATGCTCTGGTTCTCCTCATTATAATTGGGGGGTATTGATGGGATTACCATTACTGGAGGAATTGGTGGAATTTGAAGAAAATGAGATTATTTTTGGAAACTTCTGGGCAGATGAAGATATTGAGCTTTGGAATATTCCGGCAGATAACCATAAATATGGAATGATTATCCATAATGGAGAAACAGAAGTTTATAGGGACGGGAAATTGATTAGGAAGGGGGAAGGAAAAATAAAAATCAAAAGAAATGAATGATTATTCCGGGCGATTAGCCCATGCGCTGAAGTGCGTTCAGCGCATGGGTATCGCCGTTTAGCAAAGGCTGGTCGCAGTTCAGCCCAGGTCATCAACTTTCCACCGGGAAGCACTGATTTCTCAGCGTATTCTTCCAGAAGATCAGGGAGGCGGATGTATCGGGTTTTATGTAGGTTTGCAAACTTCTCTGGATAGAAGATGCGATAGACCTCCGATTCGTCAAGGACGCGGATATCATCATAATGGATACGAGTTTCTTACGAGTGGTATTAAAAAAACTCGCAAGAAGACTCGTAAAAGATATTTCGCCCTGCTTATTCTTGTAGTAACCAATCGGCTATATCGTGAATTTCGATTCCTTCATAACTATATTGGGGATGTTTGGTTCTGGCAATAATCATTTTCGGATAAGCATCTCGAATCTGAAGCAGAGGAGAGCATTCTCTCTCAAATGTTTCCTGCCCGGAAATGTTGTCGCTGACCTGAATATAAATCTTCTCGCTGCCTCTCTGAGCAACAAAGTCGATTTCCTTTTGATAGAGCTTGCCGACATAAACATCATATCCACGGCGAAGAAGCTCGATGCAAACGATGTTTTCATATACTCTGCCATAATCCATATTTCTGCTCCCCAGTATTGCATATCGAATACCGCTGTCACACAAATAGAACTTTTCAGAGCTTTCAAGGTATTTCTTACCTCGGATGTCGTATCTCTTAATATCATAAAATACAAAAGCATTGCACAAATACTTAATGTACTTTCCAACGGTTACATGATTGGTTGGAGTCTCATTTGCTGTCAGCAGCTGACTGACCTTGTTAGGAGAAGTCAGATTGCTGATATTGTCCATCAAGAACTCGCTCAGACGCTGCAAAACCAAAGTGTCCGGCAGAGCATATTTCTGTACTAAGTCCCGTGTAACAATGGTTTCGTAGACTTCTTTTATATAGTTTGTTCTGTCTTTTTCGGTTCTATAAGCATAGGAACCTGCTAAACCGCCCTTGATAGCGTACTCATCAAAGAGCTTATCTTTGTCACTAATATCATCATAATATTGGCAATATTCCTGGAAGCTGAAAGGAAACACATGAATTTCAATATAGCGTCCGGTAAACAGAGTTGCCAGATCCGCACTCAACAGGAAAGCATTAGAGCCTGTTACATAGATGTCGTATTTTCCCTTAGAGTACAGGCTGTTGATTGCCAGCTCAAACTTGGGACACATCTGAACCTCGTCTACAAACAGGTAGTTCGTTTTGCCTTCCTGATAATGTTCTTCCGCATAGGCGTGTAAGGCATGGTATTCCTTGATTTCTTCATACGCTAAATCCATGAAGTCAATGAAGATAATATTGATGTTTTCAAAGTTGCTTTTCAGATACGCAATATACGCCTGCATCAGTTTGGACTTACCAGATCGACGAATACCCGTGATGATCTTGATGTCAGGAGTGCCATTCAGTTCAATGATTCTATCGAGATATTTTGCTCTCGTGATTGTTTTCATATAGTCACCCACTTTCAAAAATTGAAGTTTTTTCATTTCTCGAAACCGCTTCGTTGTACTTAGTATACTGTCTACTACTAGTATATGCAAGATGCCGCTTTCAAAAACATAAATTTTTTAATTTTTTGAAAGTGAAAACTATGTAACGCAACCCGATCTGCAATCATGCTGGTTCATAACCATCCGTCAAATAAATTGCAGCCAAGCATGGATGATATAGAAACAACGGCAAGGGAACAGATGAATGCTGGTTCTGCCAAAGAGCGACTAATGAAAGCGATTATAGGAGGCATTTTCGTCGGTTTTTGTCCTGAAAAATCGGAAGTATAAGAAATCTACGATTGCATTTCTGGAGCGCTTTCTGAATTATCTTGGTGTTGAAAACACATTGCACCAGTTTTTATCAGCCCTCTCATCGTATGCAATTCCAGAAATGGAGGAATTCTATGTTATCTGAATGCGCCTCAAAAAACAGTTTTTACATCTGTATTGTAACTCCAACAAGAAAGGATTCCTCACCGGGAACAAGATCGAGATCACCGCCATGGCCTTCAATGATTTTTCGGACAGAGGAAAGCCCGATTCCGTGATCAGCGGATGCGCCCTTTCGGGAGAGGAATGTTTTTCCCTCCTGAAAGACCAGCCCGTCGTAAGTGTTTTCAATCTTCAAAAAATACATATTGCCTTTGGTTTCGCCGGCAACTAAAATGCGGCGCACTCCTTGCTTTTGGCGGCTGCACGCCTCAACGGCATTGTCCAAAAGATTGCCCAGCACCGTACACAGTTCCACATCGGTAAGCGGCATCTGATCAGGAAGATCGAGCCGCACCTGAAATTCTGTCCCCTGTATCTGCGCCATGCCGTAGTAGTATTCAATCAGCGCATTTACGACGGGATTTTTACAGAACGCAACATAGGAGTGACCCGATGACGCCGCAACCTGTTCCTCTACCTGCAACAGGAAGGAGCAGATCTCCGTCTGCCCACGTTCAGAGGCCATGCGGTCTATGGTGTGCAGATGGTGTTTGATGTCGTGGATCAGCCTTCTGTTTTCTGCCGCTGCTTCAGAAACCTGACGGCTGTATTCGGTCTGCATAGAAAGCTGACGGATGACCTGCTTGCGTTCTTCCTGAAAAATCAGGCTGTTTCCATACCCCTCTACCACATCGCGCCAGAGGGAATAACCAATGGCGGCTGCTATGAAAAAGCTGCCCCATTCCACAAACCAACCGCCGATAACCGGCTCATAAACCGGCAGAAGGCGATCCCATATAAAGGCGCAGGTTGCGGCTGCCGCAGCATAGAAGATCGGCCTGCTCCGTTTTTCTCCTCTGTGAATGGCAAGCACAGCGATGATAAATAGATAGAGTGCAGATGCCGCCTTGTAACAAAAGACCGATGCAGAGAAGAAACGAATCGCTCCAAGGGAGAGATGGGAAGCCATCATGCCATACACAAACGCATATACCAGGAAGGCAGCGCCCACCCCATTACTGATGGCCGCAGGCAGGAAGCCCGGCCTGCATATCCGGTTTTGCAGAACTACGATCAGCCAGGTAACCAGATAGATACAGAACAGTTCAATCGTGTACCAGGGGAATACGGGAACCGCAGCCAGCATATGAAGCACAGGATAGGATGACAGGCCGCACATGGCAAGGCAGATCAGTCCGAACAGGAATGTATTTTTCTGTTTCATCCGGCGGCTGAAATAAAAGGACAGCAGCGCACAGACAAAGGTAACGGTACAGCCAAACAGGCAGAATGCAAACCGGATTCCTCTGGTTGTATTGACCGCCAGCATCGTTCCGAAAGCAGGCGGATAAACAATCCCTCCGTAAAAGTGGTCATAGTTGCTGACCGCTATGGTGAGTGTGACCGGTTTTCCGCCATGAAAAGTGACCATGCGGTTTTGAACCAATGGTGTCCCATGTGCAGGTTCCCCCATTTGCAGGATCAGGTCTTGATCCAGATAAAGGTTGTAAGCAGAAAACACTTCCGGGATTTCCAGTGCATACACTTCCTTCCGTTCCGGCAGAAAGAATGTCATCTGGTAAGTCCCGCAGCCATAGGGAGAAGGGCTTGCAGGACTGGAAAAATTGGTCTGCTCTCCGATGGAAAGGTAGCGCATATAATGGCTTTCATCCCGTATTTCTTCCGGGGTCAAAAGCGCGTCAGGATAAAATGCCCAGCCGGATACCAGAAAGCGCACCGGTGACTTTTGAAGTTCTTCCTCAGAAAGCGCCAGAATCCCATTTGCCGCCTGGATTGTGTCCTGACCATATTTATTATTGAACTGATACAGGCCAAGAAAAAACAGGGATGAGCACAGGCAGACCATACATAAGGCAGCATATTTTTTTACCACAGAAGATACCATCTTATTTTCGCCTCCTCCTTAGGAAAAATTCACCGGCAGACAGAAGAACCAGACAGACCGGAATGAAAAAGAATATGGGCGGCCAGCTGTGCTCTGTGTCGGCAGCATGTGCCAGGGAAGCGGTATCTTCCTTTCCCACAATGGTGTAAGTCCCTGTATGGCTGATCTGAAAGGAAGCGGCTTTCGCCGTATCGTCGTAACCGGTCATGGGAACTTCCACGCCGCTTTCATCACAAAGGAACAATGTGCCGGCTGCCGGGGCATTTGGATAGGGCAGCATGACAGAAACATCCGGCAGGGAGTTGAGCACAGTTCCATTGATGGAAAACGAAAAAGAAAAACCGCCATCCGTATCCTTTTGGATGATGACTTCAATCTGATCTTCGTTTTGGATACCCTCCGGCAGGGCATCTTTGGGTATGCTGATGGTGATTCCCTGTTTGGAAAAGACGGCTCTTTGCTCCCCTGTTTGCAGCATCATCAAAAAGCGTGTGCCGGAAATCCGGTCAGTGGTTTCATCGAAGAACTCTGAAAAAGCAGAGTTTTGGGAATCTGCATCTTCCTCTGTATCACCGTTTGCCTGTTCCGATGGGAAATCGTCTTTATCGATATCTATGGAATCATCCTTTCCATCCCGGGATGGCTCGGAAGGCTTGTGATCCGCAGGATCATTTTCCCCGCTGACCGGTGGTGTTTTTTCAGAATCGTTGGAATCTATCCTACCGCCATTTGTTGCAGGCGATCTTAAAGGCTTTGTGGAGGGCCTGTCTGCAAAACCATCATCCTGATCGTCGGTATCTTCAGGAGGCGGCTGAATGATGGTGTCGGGTGGATTTCCGCCTGCATCCCCTCCATCCCGGTCGCCTTCATGATACCCTTCAAGAACAATTTCATCTGCGTAGGTAAAGGACAGGATGCCGGTCTGTCCGCCGTCATAATCAACCTGAAGGCGGTAACCGCTGCCCGGCGTCAGCAGACGGGTGGCAATCGAGAGCATTTCCCGTCCCACGTAAATGCCATTTTCCAGCTGGTTCCATGAACCGTTGTTTTCGGACAGCCATACACTGATCTTATCCTGTTCTCCCGGCGGTGCAACCCAGGGAAAATAAAGGTTTCCTCTGGCGGCCAGAAAACAGTTAATGTCTGGTCTATCCGGAGCCTGAACAGAAACAGGAATTGTAATTTCAGGGAAATCGATACGATCCGCAAATACGGTATTTTCCGGTGCGGTCAGCCTTCCTGCTGCATGGTACAGTCCCACAGTATTCAGATCAATACACGAAAAATCCCATTCCACCACAGCGGTGTAGCTGGTTCCGTTCTCCGCATAGCATTCCAGATAATACGGGGAGGCGGCGAATAATTCTTCCAGCGCTTCAACTTCGCTGCCCTGTGGGAGCGCAAATGCATTTGTATAAGGATACCATTGCTCTATAGAGGTAATGACAGCAGGCGGCATTTCTTCCACCCGGACGGAAATCTGAAGCTCCTGCAAGACAGCTTCACCAAAGGCATACCCCTCCGGCAGTTCAATCCGGCCTGCTGCGGCATATTCGCCCGGAGTGGTCTGGTCAATGGCCGAAAAATCCCATGCGACAGAAAATGTTTCCTGCCGGATTTCTTCACCGGCTGTTACAGTGGCGCAAACGGTCTGATACTGAAGGGCCAGCTGATAAATTTCCTCCAGGTCATCATCAGATGGTGTGGTTCTAAGGGGCAGGGTAAAAGCCGGCAGGGAGAGCAGTTCGCCTTCCTTTTGTATTTCCGTGACAAGGACGAGGGGTATTTCTTCCGATGCTTCCGGTGTTTCCGGGGTTCCGCTATCCAGTGCCCCTGAAGCTTTGTTTTCTAAACCCGGCGGATTCTCCCTTCTTTCATCGGCGTTGGCTGGGGTTGCAGTTCCAGCGGCAAATGCGGGGATACTGCCGGTCAGGCAGAGGAGGCAGGCCAGACAGCCCCCCAGAATACGCCTGTGTATTTCCTTCATTCTCATACGATACGCCCCATTCCAGAGAAAACATACTGACGGTAGGTTTCCCGCAGCTGTTTTCCATTGCGGAGAGCAATCGGAAGTGCCTCCCCGTTTATCAAACGGAAGGTTTGGCTGTCAACATGGCTGATATAATCCATGTTGATTAAAACGCCCCGGTAGCAGGGCAAAAAACGCTTGTCCTTCTGCAATGCGGCAGTAACCTCCTGAAAGCCTCCGCTTACCGGTATCACGCGTTCCGCCGTATGAATCCGTGTCATACGGTTTTGATAATCTATGTATAGAATCTTCTCTGTGGGAAGTTCCAGCTTTTGACGGTCAGCCATAACCGAAAGTGTCATCACTTCATAGGGCGGTTTTAGCTGGCACAGCTCCATCGCTTCTTCAAAATCTGCCTGATGGAGCGAAAGCGGCTTCAACAGATAATAGCTGGCGGACAGACTGTACCCCATCCGGGCATAATCTTCTGTAATGGTCAGAAAAACGATCTTACAGAGCCTGTTTTTCTGGCGCAGCCTTCTGGCGGCCTCTATTCCATCCATGTTCTCCATATAGATGTCCATAAAGACAAGCTGAAAATCGACCTGGGCGGCAGCTTTCAGAAAATTCTCTCCGTCCTCAAATTCTGTCAGCGTATAGTCCAGCTGATGCTTTTTCATATAATTTTCCAGGCAGGCAGACAGTTCTTCTCTGTCCTCTGCTCTGTCATCCACAATCGCAATCTGCATCGTGCCATCTCCTTTGCACAATAATCCAATATTAGTATAACATAAAACCGCAGGAAAAACTTGCGTCTTAAACAGGAAACCTGCGTCTTAAACAAAGTCGGTTGCATTTCCCTTGACAAGATGCTACCCTAATTATACTACCAGACTTTCCGATGAGAAGGTCTGTTTTTTTTATGTGATAGGAAATTCCTATCACATAAAACGCTCCGCGAGGATCGCACTGCGGCGGTTAGGAAGTATGTCGCAGAAGCGACCCGCCGCAGGCGGAGAATCCTGCGAGCAGGATTCTTTTTTTATTTTTTTTCAGGAAAGGAGGCTCAGCATGAAAATCGCACTTTGTACGGAGCTGAGAAATATGGAATGGTTTGAAAGCAGGCTGCGCTCCCTTTTTGATGGGGATGGGCAGCTTGCGATTGACGAATTGTGGAATGAGAACCAGCTTACCCAGGCACTCCGGCGAAGCCGCTACCATGCGGTTGTCATCGCCATGACCGGAGCAAAGGGACTGGAGGCGGCCATACAGGCGAAGCGGCTGGCACCGGAAGTACCGCTTGTCTGGTGGAGTGATGATGAAAACTTTGCCCTGATCGCGTATCACCTGCGTATCCCTGTGTTTCTTCCGGCAGACTGCTCCGATCAGGAGCTATATGAGGCGATAAAACCCATCATGAAATGGAGGTGCGAACATGCGAATTGCGCTGTGCAGTTATAGCCAGAAAGAAAAAGAAACCGCTTTGCTGATGAAGCTGGGCAAAGTAGACCGCTTTGATAACGGCGTGTTTTGTACCTATGCCATGCAGCGGGATGGGCCTTATGATGCTGTGGTGGTCATGGAGGACGGAGCCAGGGGGATGAATTTCTGCATGAGCATACGAGGCTACAGCAGGGATGTCCCGCTCCTTTGGATCAGCGACCAGGCAGAGTTTGAACCCCAAAGCCGCAGGATGCAGACGGACACCTTTTTGGTGAAGCCTGTGACGGAATATCAGCTGCGGGAGGCAGTATCCCGGCTGCTTTAGGGAAAAAGGGGAAGTAATGAATCAGGTGAGGAGGAAACGTATGAATAAAAAATATTACCGGAGAGAACAAAACCGTCACGCTAGGAGGAAATGGATATGAGGTATAAAAAGAAGAAATGGCAGATCGTATCTGCAGCATTGGCGGCAATGATAGCGATGCAGTTATGCATACCGTCTGCAACGTTTGCTGCAGTCCCTACAAAAAAGTTGAAAGTGATCACGGGATTTACGGAATTACCGGAGGAGGTCGCGCATATTCAGATCCCTGCGGATGCCGGAGAAAACTTTGAGGATTATCTGAATTTCCCGGAGACGATCGAGGCTTCGGTGGTGGAATATAAGAACGTGGATCATCAGAAAAATAATGCGGATCGCGATAAGGGCGCGGAAGATGAGAAAGCGGCAGCAGACGACCGTGATAAGAAAGAAGACTCGGAAATTGCTGCCGGCAGTAATGCAAAGAAAGAAAATCTGAATGAGGAGGAAACTCCGGAAACAGAAAATTCAGAAAATGTGCCGGATAGTAATGATGAGGAGGAAGCAGATAAACAGGAAGTTCAGGAGAAAGACCAGCAGGGTACGTTTCTGATCGCGACCGACAGCAATGCCGGGGATTTTCGTGAGGATTATGAGTTTGAAGATGAGGAAATCTCAGAAGATATCCCGGTGCTGACGGATATCAGCGTTACTTGGGAGCCGGATGAGAACCGGGAAGATGAAAGTGGTTTCTATTATTATCTTCCGGTTCTTCCGAGTGAGTATATTTTGGCAGCCGGCGTGGAGCTTCCGGAGATCGAGGTCAGCATGGACGGCGGAATCGCTTTGCTGGCATCAACAGGTACTTATAATATTGCGAATGGCGGTATCAACATCAACAGCAACACATTGGAACAGTATAATGATGCGACTATCACGGGAAGCAGTACGAACAATGTTATTCAGGTTAGTGGTGTGGAGGCTACAATCACGATTTCGGATCTGGATATCCAGATTCCTAATAACGATGAGAAATCAACTAACTGGATACCGGCGATCCAACTGGGAAATGGTGCAAAACTGAATCTGATTCTGAAGGGAACAAACACGCTCAAGGGCGGTAATATGCGTGCGGCTATTGAGGTGCTTGAAGGCTGTACCCTGACGATCAGCGGAGAGGGAAGCTTAAAAGCAACCGGTGGAGGAGGTGCCGGAATTGGTGCGTCGAGAATGAAAAATGGTTCCTTGGGGACGATTGAGATCAACGGAGGCAATATCGAAGCTTATGGCGGCGGGATGGCAGCAGGTATTGGCGGCAGTGTAGATTCCGGCAATAATATAGAGGGTGACGTTGTAGTGGGCGGCAAAGGTACCATTGTCATCAACAACGGAACTGTGTATGCCCAGGGCGGACATGGAAGCTACAACAGGGATCCTAGAAACGTATACGGTGGAGCAGGAATTGGCGGTGGAGCGTACGGCTGCGTGGATAGGATTGAGATCAATGGTGGCAATGTGACGGCCTATGGAGGATATGCTACGAACGCAGGAAGACGCCCCGGAGCCGGAATCGGCACTGGCGGCGGTGGAGCAAAACCGATAGACAAAGGTAAATACAAGTATGGTGATATTGTGATCAATGGCGGAACGGTTTCAGCCATTGCATATCATAATGAAGTATATGCGATCGGTGTCGCAGAGAAGCCCAGTGTAGATGGTACCTTGGTGGGCTCCATTTCCATCAGTGATCAGGCAGTAGTCAACTTAAATGGTGGTGATTATTTCCCGAAAATTGAAAAGCTCGGACTGAAAAACTATACCATTCAGGGCACGATTGCGGATGTACGATTCATCGAAAGCGCTTATCCGGTGACAATCAGCGTGGGAGAGATTACCTGGAATGCAGGGACGATGAAGGTGAGCGATTATCAAGGTACACTTAAGGCATCCAATTATCTGAAGCCATTAACGCCAGGGACACCGGTAACGGTAACGGTGACGGTTGGAGACTATGTTTATCAGATGGAAGCTGACGTTGCTGATGTTGATGATAAGAATGCAACGATCACTTTGAAGGCCGCAACTCCTCTTTATGAGACAAGATTAAAATTTGTTTCCACGGCGATCACGAGCGATCAGATATTACAGGCAACCGATATCACGGTCAAGCAGAATGATAAACCGTTGAGCAATCAAGAAGGTCAAAGTGCAGCTATGGTCATTCCTTCCATGCAGATTTCGTATGATGAAGCGAACACGGGACATCTGACGGTATATCTGCCGGAAAATAGGAATAAAACAGAGATTTCGGTGACGGTACCGGGCTTAAATGACGGCAATCCGATCACAGTATTAGATAAGACGATTTCGACAATAACACCAAATGAAATTACGATGTTTAATTCTGATACCTCTTGTAGTCATGAGCACTATAATGCAGATGGATTTTGTGAAGTATGTGGTGCATATCAGAAGGCAGAACCGTGGCAGGGATATTATGAGATTTATAATGCCGGTCAGCTTTTCTGGTTTGCAAAGCAGTTTAATGATAGTAAAATCCCTGAAAACAGCAATCTGAAGCTGATGAAGGATATTGAGATCCCGGACGGACATGACTGGACAAGCATTGGAGACATGTCTAATAAGGCTTTCAGGGGGAATATCGAGGGAAATTACCATGTAATTTCCGGACTGCGACCTGCTAAGGACAATACAAGTTATAAGTGGGGACTGGTGGCAAAGATTACACATGGGAGTGTACAAAATATAGGGCTGGTGTTGGAAGGTAATTGGACTTGCGGGTTGTGTCGTACCGCTATGTATGATATCAATATTCAGAATTGTTTTGTAGTAGGAACAAATTTTTTAAATAGTTGTTCAAACGGAACGGTGACTAATTGCTTGGCTGTATCAGGAAAACTGGAAGGAACTGCGTCCTCGGTAAGTAATAGAGCTACTTTTACGAACTGTTATGAGACATCAAAGGGTAGCAATAGTTCTCGGGGTGAAATTACTACTATAGATAGTGAAGAAAAACTGAAATCCGGAGAAATTGCCTATAACTTAAACGGTAATCGATC
>OHVY01000470.1_pt1 | contig 11287 bp, 10 predicted proteins | sample 1579641 | NCBI WGS metagenome assembly OHVY01 (sample SAMEA3882536, study PRJEB24775) | human gut metagenome | biome: human-associated habitat; feature: intestine environment; material: feces | place: Netherlands | collected 2009/2010
CTCTTATGTCGAGGGAAATGTGCACTATACGGATGAAGAAATTCTGGATATGGTCATGACAGGGCGTTATGGAAATAATTCCCTGTTTTTGTCCATGAAATATAAGAACAAAAGTATTTCAGATGTTCCGTTTGTGGAAAAAATGGATGTTTCCGTTATGGATCCGAACACGATCAAGATTGAAGTGTATGAAAAGGCGCTTGCCGGTTATGTGGAATATCTTGAAAATTACATGTATTTTGACAAGGATGGCATTGTGGTAGAAAGCTCGAATGAACAGACAAAAGGAATTCCGCTTGTGACGGGATTGCAGTTTGACCATGTGGTGCTGTATGAGCCGCTTCCGGTGGACAACCCCGAGATTTTCAAGTCTGTTTTGAGTATTACCCAGCTGGTTAATAAATACAATCTGTCCATTGACCGCATTTATTTTGGCAGTGACAATACCCTTACCCTTTATTTTGATGAGGTGAGGGTAGCTCTTGGAAATGCAACTGATCTGGATGAAAAGCTGATGAAGCTGCAGTATATGCTTCCAGAACTTCAAGGAAAGAGCGGTGTGCTCCGGATGGAGAATTACACCGAAGAAACGAAGAACATTTCCTTTGAGCCGGATCAGGAAAGCGCCGGATGAGAAATTTGTTATAAATTTCTTCAAATTTACTGTTGATAATTAGTTCAAAAAATTATATGATAAGCTATATGAGTTGCTATGCATATGAGAAAATGATCCACTGGATCATTTTTGAGTTATTATGCTTAAAAACAGGTTTTGGTGTAGCCTGTTGGAGTTTATTCGGGATTGAAGGAGGAAGTACCCTTGCTGGAAATTAAAACAAATGACGCAGGAGCCGCTGCTAAGATTATCGTTGTTGGTGTCGGTGGAGCAGGCAATAATGCAGTCAATCGAATGATAGATGAGAACATCGTAGGTGTGGAATTCGTAGGAATTAACACGGATAAACAGGCCTTGCAGCTTTGTAAGGCATCGAAGGTTCTTCAGATTGGAGAGAAGCTGACGAAGGGACTCGGCGCCGGAGCGAAGCCCGAAATTGGTGAAAAGGCTGCCGAAGAAAGCAGCGAAGAAATTGCAGCAGCATTGAAGGGTGCAGATATGGTGTTCGTTACCTGTGGTATGGGTGGTGGTACCGGTACCGGAGCCGCTCCGGTTGTTGCCAAGCTTGCCAAGGATATGGGAATCCTTACAGTCGGTGTTGTAACGAAGCCCTTCCGTTTTGAAGCAAAGACACGTATGATGAATGCGATCGGTGGTATTTCGAAGATCAAAGAGAATGTAGATACCCTGATTGTCATCCCAAATGATAAATTGCTTGAAATTGTAGACCGCCGGACAACCATGCCGGATGCCCTTAAGAAAGCAGATGAAGTTTTACAGCAGGCGGTACAGGGAATCACAGATCTGATCAATGTACCTGCTATCATTAACCTTGATTTTGCCGATGTCCAGACCGTTATGAAGGACAAGGGTATTGCCCATATCGGTATTGGTAGCGGCAAGGGCGATGATAAGGCGAGCGAAGCAGTGAAGATGGCTGTGGAAAGTCCGTTGCTGGATACCACGATTTCCGGTGCAACCCATGTGATCATCAATGTATCCGGTGATATTTCACTGGCAGATGCATCCGATGCAGCAAGCTATGTACAGGAACTGGCAGGAGATGATGTGAACATCATCTTTGGTGCAATGTATGATGAGACACAGACCGATACCTGTACGATTACCGTTATTGCAACCGGTCTGGAGGACGATACGATCCCGACGAATAAGCCGGTATCCGGATTCGGTACCTTCGCAGGAAAGTATGTGAAGCCGGTAACGCCGAACATTTCCTTAAAGACCATGACGACTCCGGCTGCGAAGCCATCCGAAATCAATATCATTCCCGGAAGCAGCACTCCGACAGGAGCAACTGCGCCGATGCATTCCATTCAGGGAATTACAAGCCCCGGAGACATCCGCAGCAATGTAACCGAGAAGCCGATCAAGATTCCGGATTTCCTCCAGAAGAAGTAGGAGCATACATTAATAAATAGGTTAAAATTCATGTGAATTATGAGCAAGAGACTCTGCTGAAAGGCAGGGTCTTTTTCATGTAGAGCACTTAGTGAAGACGAGCCAAAGGCGCACCAGCATCAAAGTATGGTGGTGCTTGAAGAGTTTCAGCTTTTATATGAAATAACCGGAGTGTCGAATCCTGCGACAAATGCCGCTGTCTTTGGTCTCTCCTTTGACAAATTCAGAACCTCTTCATGTTTATAATGAAGGTCAGGGAGGTGAGAAAACAGGCAGACCGTGAAAACAGTTTATATAGAAAATGTGTTCCTGCTGAATCTGGTAATGAACCTTTACCTTTTTCGGCTGACCGGGTTTATCTTAAGAAAGTCCACCACTTTGTTAAGAATCCTTTTAGGGAGTGTGGCTGGTGCGTTGGGTTATTGCATCAGTATCTGTTTTTTTAACGGCAGTCAGAGTCTTTTGATGGTTCTTGTGATGCTGCCGGTATCAGTGCTGGGGTGCTTCTTCGTATTCAAGGGGAAAACGATTTATGAAGTTTTAAGGCACACCGGATATCTGTATTGTGTTGCATTCTTTCTGGGCGGAGGTTTGCTGTTTTTACAAAGACAAATCCCGTTCCTGCAGCAGATGAAAAGCTCTGCCATTCTGATTCTGGTTTGTGCAGGAGTGATGTACGAGGGAGGAAGAGTACTGATACGGTTTTTACAGAAAAGAAAGGAAAATCCGTTTTGTACCGTAATCCTTCAGGGAGAATCTGAAGAGCTTCAGATAACTGCCTTGATTGATACGGGAAACGGACTGCGGGAGCCGGTGTCAGGAAGGAGTGTTTCCATTCTGGAAGAAGAGGTTTTCCGGAAAATGAAGGACCGGCTGCTTCCGGAAAAGCTGAAGGTCATTCCCTATCATAGTGTGGGAAAGACGCACGGGATCATGATGGGAATGGAAGTATCCAATATTAAGATCAGAACCGATGACTGGGAAAAGGAGCTGCCGGAGGGAATTCTTGCCATGTATCAGGGAAGGCTGTCAGAAAGCGGAAGCTATCAGATGATTCTGTCCCCTGAATGGATTTCATAGAACAAAAAGGGAAAATTGGAAAAGTTATGTGTAGGAGGAGAAAAAATGGTATTTAAAGTTGCAATTCCGGGGAAAATACAATTTAAAATGTATCGGAAGGAGCCTGGATTTTTCCTGACAAGACAGGGAGATATTCATTATATCGGAGGCTCGGAGGTGCTTCCGCCACCGTTGGAAACGGAGAAAGAAAATGCGGTGATCAGTGATCTGGGAACCGAGTATGAGGAAGAGGCAAAGTCAATCCTGATTGAACATAATCTGCGGCTGGTAGTGTATATTGCCAAGAAGTTTGACAATACGGGAGTGGGCGTGGAGGATCTGATTTCGATCGGAACGATCGGTCTTATCAAGTCCATCAACACGTTCGATCCGGATAAAAATATCAAGCTGGCAACCTATGCGTCGCGCTGCATTGAGAATGAAATTCTCATGTACTTGCGGAAGAACGGCGCACAACGGACAGAGGTCAGTTTCGATGAGCCGCTGAATACCGACTGGGACGGAAAAGAACTGTTGCTCAGCGACGTACTGGGGACTGACAGCGATGTGGTCATGCGGCCCATTGAAGCGGATGTGGACCGGCAGCTGCTGCAAACGGCGGTATCGCACCTCAGTCCGAGAGAGAGGGATATCATCACCATGCGGTTTGGCCTGGGCGGTATCAAGGAGCTCACCCAAAAGGAGGTGGCGGATCGATTGGGGATTTCGCAGAGCTACATATCACGGCTGGAGAAGCGTATCATCCTGCGACTGCGGCGAGAATTGCAGAAAATGAACTAAAGGCTGTGAAGGAGTACACCTTCACAGCCTTTGCGCGGTCAAATATTATTGTAAGGATAGGGCGGCCGGACGGTTGACCACCATCATATTGTAGTAACGCAGCAAATGATAATCATCCTTATCCAGTTTGATGGTGCCCAGCAGGCGGTCGTTTTCCTCCAGCGGCTCTTTAGAGATCAGCGCCTTCAATGCAATGGGTGCAAAGAACGGGGAGGAGCCGATACCGGATACCAGTCCCACGGCGGGCATACGGTTCTGCATGGGATTGAGCATACAGATATACATCTTTTCCGCCTCGTTGATCTGATTGGTCAACACCATGTGGGTGATGGTGTCGTAAGCCTTCATCTCTCCGGTGAACAGATGCTGGCAACGGTCCGGGTCGGAGAAGGACGCCACGCCCATATACAACGTGACCTCGACACTCTCGTGGTCCACTGACTGAGAAAACCGAAGAAGTGAGCGTACCATCTGGCGAATACGGCCATCATAGTAGTACATATAGGCCAATGTCTGATTGAAGTAGCTATTCTTAGGCAGCGCCGGCTCCGCATGGAACATGGGGGGCTGATAATCGATGAAGCATTTTAGATCAATATCCAGTGCCTGCGCAATCTCGTACAGTGTTTCGATGTCGATGGTAATGGCACCGTTTTCGTACTTGGATAGCGTCGCTTTGCTCTTATTGATCATGGCGGAGAATTGCTCGATGGTATAGCCGCGGCTCTTGCGGTATTTTTTGATGCGTTGTCCCACAAAATAAGAAAAAGAGCTCAAAAGCGACACCTCCTTATAATGGAGTAATGATACCAAACGTTTGGTAGGAAGTCAATAGTTTTTTTCTGTGAAGGAAACCTTTTTCACTGGCCTTTTCTTTTTAATAAACCATTCGGTGAAAATAGTAGCAAACAAAAGAAAGCCCCCGGCAACCATACGGATGCCGGGGGCCAAAATGATGTAAGAATGTATGAACGACTTACTTAGCGGCTTCCATGCCGGCCAGCAGAGCCTTCTTGTTGCCCTCCAGGAAGCGGGCCTTCTTCTCACCCAGCTCGATGCGGATAGCTTCCATCATGCTTTCCACGGAGGTGACGGGAGCCTTGGCCAGGGTCGCGCCCAGGATGGCCACGTTGGCACCCTTGGGGTTGCCGATGGATTCGGCAATGCCGTTGGCATCGCAGTACACCACGGTGATATCATCGCGAACCGCTTTGCGGTCGATGATAGAACTGTTGATGACCAGAACGCCGCCGGGCTTCACGTGTGCTTCAAACTTGTCCAGAGAGGGACGGTTCATGGCCACGATCACGTCGGCCTTGTCCACCAGAGGGGAGGCAACGGGGTCATCGGAGACGATGACGGAGCAGTTGGCGGTACCGCCGCGCATCTCGGGGCCATAAGAGGGCAGCCAGGAAACGTGCTTACCGTCCAGCATGCAAGCCATGGCGACGAACTTACCGATCAGCAGCATACCCTGACCGCCGAAACCGGCGAAAATAAAGGTTTTTTCCATGTTACTTCGCCTCCTTGTCTTTGTAAACGCCCAGAGGATAGTAGGGGATCATGTTCTGCTCCAGCCAGTTCATAGCTTCCACCGGAGACAGGCCCCAGTTGGTGGGGCAGGTGGACAGCACTTCGATCATGGTGAAGCCCTTACCCTCCATCTGCAGACGGAAGGCCTTGGCAATGGCCTTCTTGGCCTTGGCGATGTTGGCGGTATTGTTGACCGCCACGCGCTCAATGTAGTAAGAACTGGGAACAGCGGCCAGCATCTCGCACATCTTGATAGGCAGACCACTCCACTCCTCGCTGCGGCCAGCAGGGCAGGTAGTTGCCTTTTGGCCGATCAGGGTGGTGGGGGCCATCTGACCGCCGGTCATGCCATAGATCGCGTTGTTGACAAAGATGGTGGTGATCTTCTCGCCGCGGTGGGCGGCGTGAACGATCTCCGCGGTACCGATAGACGCCAGGTCACCGTCGCCCTGATAGGTGAATACCAGAGTGTCCTTGCCGACGGAGCGCTTGATACCGGTGGCAACAGCGGGTGCGCGGCCGTGGGCAGCCTCGTACATATCGCAGTTGAAATAGTCGTAGGCAAACACGGAGCAGCCGACAGGGGCCACACCGATCACCTTGCCGTCTAATTTCATCTCGTCGATGACCTCGGCTACCAGACGGTGGATGATGCCGTGGTTGCAGCCGGGGCAATAGTGGAACTGCTTGTCAGTCAGCAGCTTAGTCTTTTCGAACAGTACAGCCATCTTATTTACCCTCCTTCATGCTCAGGATCTTGGTGACGATCTCGTCGGTAGAGGGCATCTGGCTGCCGCAATGACCGAAGAAGTCAACGTGCTTGGCGCCATTGATGGCCAGCTTTACGTCCTCCAGCATCTGGCCTTCGTTCAGTTCAACGTCCAGAACGGCCTTCACGCTGGGCTGGCAGCAGGCCTCACGCACAGCGTCATAGGGGAAGGGCCACACAGTGATGGGGCGGACCAGGCCGACGTTAATGCCTTTTTCCTTCAGCTCGGCGATAGCGCTCTTGGCGATACGCGCCACGGTGCCGAAGGCAGTAATGATGTACTCAGCGCCTTCGCAGTTGTAGCTTTCCCACATCTGCTCGTTGGCAACGACTTCCTTGTACATGGCCTGTAGCTCGTCATTGTGGACAGCCAGGCTCTCGGTATCGATGTAGATAGAATTGATAATGCCGCGCTTAGCGGGATCATCGCCGGGCTTCCAGCCGGTGCAGGCCCAGGGCTTCTTCTCCGGGTCTACCTTGTAATCCACCATCTCGGGCAGCTCCACGGGCTCCATCATCTGAGCGATGATGCCGTCCGCCAGGAACAGCACGGGGATACGGTACTTTTCGGCCTTGTCATAGGCGATCATCATTAGGTCGATGGCCTCCTGTACAGAAGCGGGGGCGAAGGTCAGCAGGTGATAGTCGCCGTTGCCGCCGCCCTTGACACCCTGGAAATAGTCGCCCTGGGATGCCTGAATATTACCCAGACCGGGGCCGCCGCGCATCACGTTGATGATGACAGCGGGAACCATGGCGCCTGCGCAGTAGGAGATACCTTCCTGCTTCAGGGACACGCCGGGGCTGGAGGAGGAGGTGATGACGCGGGCGCCGGTACCGGCAGCGCCATACACCATGTTGATAGCCGCCACTTCGCTCTCGGCCTGCAGGAAGCAGCCGCCGATCTCGGGCATACGGGCGGACATATATTCGGGGATCTCCGTTTGCGGAGTGATGGGGTAACCGAAGAAAAAGCGAGCGCCGGCACGAATAGCGGCTTCTGCAATCGCTTCGCTGCCCTTCATAAGAGTCAAAGCCATATTCTTTCTGCCTCCTTAGTCTTTTTCGATTCGGATCACCACATCAGGACAGGTGCGGGCACAGGACGTGCAGCCGATGCACGCCTCCATGTTCGTCACTTCTGCCGGATGGTAGCCCTTTGCATTGATGCGGGTCTTGGACAACTCGATGATGTGCTTGGGACAAGCTCTTGCACACAGACCGCAGCCCTTGCAAAGATTTTCGTCGATGGTAACTCTTACCACTCTCTTTACACCTCTTTTCTTAATTCCTTTTCCGATGCTGTGTTTGCTGTTTTGCTGTGTTATTACAATCCCTTCGCGTAGAGGGAAGTAACCGGGTTTAATACATATCCTTGTGAGGGTTTTTGGTGTTCAGCCCGTACTCGATATAGGAGTCCCAGTCGCGGTGCATATACACGTCGATGGGAATGGGCTGTCCCACATATTTTGGATTGGGGTTTCGGGCCAGAAAGGCGTCCAGAAACTCCTTTTTTCCGGTGGTGTAGGAAACCGGGATGCCCGTGAGGTCACTGACCTCACGGAGCATCTGGTAGCCATCCCACAGGTCTTGCTCGGTGGTAGCAGTGGCGAGGTTTGTGTTGTTGATCATACCGGTGATCTGCAGCCGCGCGTGGGTCTGCATACCCTCCTGTAAACGGAGAAGCTTCTCCACCGTGCCGGCCAAAGGCCGCCGGATATTCACCACGTTCAGCACCTCCAGTGCACCGGGCACCAGGTCCACAAAGTCCTGGTGATACCGGCCCAGTGCTGTGGCGCCCACGTCGTCGCCGCCTACATCGAATATGACGGTGTCCCAATCCAGCACAAAGGCGGACGACACCTCGGCAGGGAGAGAGAGCGTCTCGATACCGGAGCAGGCAAAGTTGGGGGAGACCAAACGGATCTCCTTCTGCTCCACCAGCTTGCCGCGCTCTGTCAGACGGAAGTAGGTGTTGACCATATCCAGGTCTAGCAGTTCCGTCCGGTCGCCGCGGGCGGCCGCCTGCATAGCAAAATTCAGAGCCAATTCGCTCTTGCCGCTGCCATAGTTGCCGATGAGGACTTTTACGTGCTTCATGGGATGCGTCGTCTCCTTATATCTTGACTGTTAGCGAAGATTTTCGCGGATGGTCTGGCACAGCGCTGTGATACCCTTGACGATCTTATCCTCGGGCATGCAGCTGTAGTTCAGACGCAGGGTGTTGTCGTGGCCGCCGTTGGGGAAGAAGGAGCCGCCGGGAACGAAGGCCACCTTCTTGGCAAGGCACTTCATCTGCAGATCCTTGGCGTCCATGTACTCGGGCAGAACGACCCAAGCAAACAGACCACCGTCGGGACGAGTAAAGGTGCAGGGCTCGGGCAGCTCCTTGGCCAGCGTCTCCAGCATGACGGCGCGGCGCTTGCGGTAGCACTCACGGATGGTGTTGACGTGGGCGTCCAGATCGAACATGTCGATCCACTTGGACGTCTCCATCTGGCCGATGGTGGACGCCTGCAGAGAGGCGGCCTGCTCCATGAAGTTGTACTTAGCCAGGATCTCATCCTCAGCGCAGACCCAGCCCAGACGGTATCCGGGAGCCAGGATCTTGGAGAAGGTGCCCAGATAGATCACCAGACCCTTGGTGTCCAGGCTCTTCAGTGCGGGCATATACTCACCCTCGAAGCGCAGCTCACCGTAGGGGTTATCCTCGATGACGGGGATCTCATAGCGATTGATGATCTCCATGAACTTATGACGGCGATCCAGATCCCAGGTGCGGCCGGTGGGGTTCTGGAAATCGGGAATAACGTAGATCATCTTCACGCGCTCGGTGGTGGCCAGGATCTTCTCCAGCTCGTCCATGATCATACCGCCGTCATCGGTGGGAACTTCGATGAACTTGGGCTCGCAGGCCTTGAACGCATTGACGGCGCCCAGGTAGGAGGGGCTCTCCAGCAGCACGACGTCACCGGGGTTCAGGAACACGCGGGCAGAGAAGTCCAGACCCTGCTGAGAACCGGAGGTGACGAGGATATGATCCTTGTCGGTGTGGATATTGTTCTTGGCCAGCATACGCTCGGCGATCTGCTCGCGCAGGCGAGGGAAACCCTCAGTGGTGGAATATTGCAGCGCCTCGCGGCCGTGCTCCTTCAGGACGGCGATGGAGGCCTCCATCATCTGCTCCACGGGAAACAGCTCGGGCGCGGGCATACCGCCGGCAAAGGAGAGTATGTCGGGCTGCGCCGTCAGCTTCAGCAGCTCGCGGATCTCGGAGCCCTTCAGCAGGTCCATTCTACTTGCAAACTGTACCATGTACTTTTCCTCCTCAAATTTTGTTGAGGCGCAAATGCGCCTGAACGTACAGCCTTATTAAAGCACATTTCCCCGGTAAAGTAAATAAAGAGGAAGGGCAGAAATCGTCAGTGCGTTGATTTTTGGTGAACCCGCCAAAAATTTAAGGCGCTGTACCGTCAAAACCACAACGAAAAGTGGTCACAAAAATCGGCAGAAAATGTGAAGTTTTCGACAAACTCTGTGATATATTGAACCGTTCGGCAAAATTGACCTGCGACACATTTGCAAACGGGATCGTAATGTGCTATACTGCAAAAAACGGTAGGCATAGAAAGGAGCCGGTATATGAAAAAGAAAGAGTTTTTGGCGGGAACGGTGCTGCTGGCTGCCAGCTCGGCGCTGTGTCTGCGCCTGATGAAAAAGGTGGGAGAACGGCTGAAAAAGCAGCAGGAGAAGGCCAAGGAAACGAACAAATAAATATCCCTCGGCGAAGCCGGGTGTATATCCCAAAAAGCTCGAAACTGTGATTTTGGGCGGGATCTCAAGAAGCATATGAATATGATCCGGCCACACCTCTATTGGGTGGTTTTCAATATGCAAAATACAAAAAGGCGGAGGTCAATCCTCCGCCTTTTTACTGTTACTGTCTTCAATTTTCCCTTTCATCTTCACGTGTGACAAGGGATTTGCCTTTGCGGCTACACGCAGCGCCTCGTTGTCAATATGCGTATAGATCTCCGTGGTATTCAGGTGCTCGTGGCCCAGGACCTCCTGCACCGCCTTCACGTCCACGCCGTTTTGCAGCATCAGCGTGGCGGCTGTGTGACGCAGCTTGTGGCTGGAATACTTTTCACTGTCTAACCCGGCGGCGGACAGGTGTTTTTTCACCAGCGCATGGACCATGGAACGACTGATGCGCCTGTTCTGCCCGGAGAGAAACAGTGCGTTTTTATCCCGCCCGGTAATGGGCCGGCGTACCGCCATATACCGCGCAAGCGCATCCTTGCAGGCCTGATTGAGATAGACCACACGGACCTTATTGCCTTTGCCCAGCACACGCAGGGCATCGTCATGAATATCCGTGATGTCCAGGCCGATCAGCTCAGATATCCGCAGACCGCAGTTCAAAAACAGCGTCAGAATGCAGTAGTCACGCTCACGGTTGGCGCCATCTACGCTCTCCAGCAGGGAAAGGGACTCATGCAGCGTCAGATAGCGGGGGAGGGACTTCATCTGCTTGGGCGTATCCACGTCCTTGCAGGGGTTGTCTTCCAAAAGATGCCGTTTATTGCAAATATAGTTAAAAAACGAACGAATTGTAGCCAATTTTCGGGCGCGGGAAGCAGCGTTCAGACCTTTGTTAGAAATTTCACTATTTTGGTGCTGTACACGATCACGGCTAAGATAGGTCAGATAGCTGTAAATGTCCGTCAATGTGATGCGGGAAATGAAGTCAATATCCACGTCACGGATGTCGATCTCGTCCAACGCTTTACCGGCAAGCGCCGGGTCACGCTGCTGCTTCAGATAGCGAAAGAAATTTCGCATATCCAGATAGTATTCATCCACGGTGCGCTGAGAATGCGCTTTGATGGTTTCGTGGTAGCTGAGAAAATCCAGCAGCAGCTGGGGCGAATCGGTACGGTAATCCATATGTACAATGCCTTGAAAAAACTGCGGTGTGGCGGGTATTTGGGTCAGTATTCTGTACAAGACTGTCATGCGGCAACTACAGATCGCCGGTAATGGCTTGTATAGCTTACTCAGGGCGAGATCAGTCCAAAACGGACTTA
>OHVY01000472.1_pt1 | contig 11257 bp, 12 predicted proteins | sample 1579641 | NCBI WGS metagenome assembly OHVY01 (sample SAMEA3882536, study PRJEB24775) | human gut metagenome | biome: human-associated habitat; feature: intestine environment; material: feces | place: Netherlands | collected 2009/2010
TGATGCTCATCTGACCGAACATACTGACGAATGCTTCCGGCCCCCAGAAGCGTTCCGTATATTTTCGGATGAGGTTTTCCGGCAATTCTGTGAAGTTCTCCTCCCCCAGTCCGCAAAGGAAGAAGTTTCCCTTGATGGGCTGCTCCAGTTCTGGGATGTATCTGCTGAATGACTTCTCGGTGAATCCTCCATTGTCATCCGTCACCAATGCAACCCGGTCTGCCCAAGGGTAGGCTGCCGTAATGCAGTCACATTCGAGGATGCGGTAAAATTCATCCAGAGAATCCTCAATATCCACCACCTGCGGATGTTCCATCGGCTTAATCAAAAGCACTTTCATTCGACCCACCCCGCTTTCACAATTGCCCAGTCTGCCAGCAGACTCTTGTTTCCAGCGAAATCTTCCATCGCTTCGATGTTTCCACAGCGGTTACAAACTTGGATGTCTGCCCTCCTGCTGAGTGCCTGCTGCTGATGATCGTAACAGTCCGGCTTTGCTCCGCACCTAGGGCAGCGTGGGCCGGTCTGTCGCGTTTTACCGAGGTGGTCGAGGGATTCCTTGATTTCTCCCTCCGAAGCCACACGGTGGCAACTGTCCGCGCCGTAGGCAACATTCAAGCTGCCGCCGCTGTCCCGCGACACCATAATGCTTCCGGCATCATCGACTCCCATGCAGGTTCCCTGCGTTCCGATTTTCGGAGCCTGTTTGTCATCCATCTCATCGAGGACAATGCGGCATCCCACCGGGTATTCTGCCCGGAGGCGTTCAACTGTCTTTCTATCAGGGCAACTCATCTCTGTCCCTCCTTGCTCATCTGCCGACCGGCCTCTCCGCTCCTACATTTCTTCAGCGCATCTTCGAGGATATGCATTGGGAAGTGGAATGCCTTGTAGCCGTCATTCAGGACTTTGTAGTAATACCGGCTCTCCATGATGTAAGTCATCGCAGTCACAATTTCCGGTTCTGCACCCTCACGAAGCAGTTCAATGCTCAAGTATTCCTTGCGGAAGTTGTGCGGAAAGCCCTCGTAGGCATCGAGACACCTCTCATCCCTCTCCGAAATTTTCCACACCAGAGCCGGTGTGTTTTTCTTCGGATTCGGTGCGATGGTTGCGCACCCCCGGAATAAAAGCTCCCAGCCCACAAGCACCGCTTGCCCCACGATCTGTGCCCCCGGACACCTCTGCATCATCTGTCCTACAGACAGGCTATTGCCGTAAGCGATGTAGTATTTCTTTCTTTTCATCTTATTTTTCATAAAATTTCGCACTCCTTTCTTTTCCGCTCTTGTCTGGCGGCACTGTATATATGCCGCTGTTTCTCGCATTTATCAAGGCCATAAAAGAACATATATTCTACAAATATGAGGGTGAAAGATCGTGTACATTTCTGCGGTTTATCCGCTTGATAATGTACATTTATCGAGTTAATATCGGAAGAGGGTCTCGCATATTTTCCGGCCCCCATTGGGGCTTGGGAGCTTACGCTCCCGCCTCCATCATCTGCGCCGTGTCTGCCCCACAGTCGGGCTGTGTCGGCTGGGTTGCATCCTGCTCGACCGTTTCCCCAGCGGAGGAACCGCCCTCCTGTACCGCCTGTTTCGCGGCTTTCAGGGCATCCCGCTTTGCCTTTTCCCTTGCAAGGAACTTCTGTGCTTCCTCATCCGTGCGGAAAGCCGCATGACCGGAAAGTCTCTCCATGAGAATCTTACGGGTCTCCTTGAAGTCCGGACCGTTCATGCCCAGCCGCAGGAGCCAAGTGCGGAGTGCGTACTTCTCATTCTCATCATTGACAGCCTTTGCCTGGATGCGCTTCTGGCTGATGGCCTGCTGGTTCATCAGGACGGCCAGCTGTGCGAAAGCCGTCAGGTGATCGTGGTCCGGTGCAGTCGGGAAGCCGGTAAAGGTGACCTTTTCGGACAGCGGAAATGTAACGGCACCGGTCGTGTCCACAGCTGCGGCAGCAGAATTGCTGCCGCCGGTGGATTTGCCGCCGCCACAGGCAGACAGAGCAGCGGCAGAACCCGCCAGAGCGCAGACCTTGAGGAAGTTGCGGCGAGAGATCAGCTTTTTCATGGTATTTTCTCCTTTTTCATGTTTCTTTTTTCGTGTAACAGATGAGCGTACCGGCTCATAAAATTCTGGAATATCCTCAGCCTTTAATGGAACCAGCCATGATGCCGGCATCAAAATACTTCTGGAAGAAGGGATACATCACCAGCAGCGGCAGACTGGAAATAATAATGGTTGCATATTTGAGCAGCTCTGCCATCTTCGCACGTTCGGCAGTGCTCTGGATATCTGCGATCATGCCGGATTCCGGCTGGCTCTGGATCAGGATGGAACGCAGCACCAGCTGCAGCGGCTGCTTCGATGCGCTGTTCAGGTAGATCATGGCGTCAAAGTAGCTGTTCCACATTGCCACGAACTGCCACAGAGCCAGAACTGCCACCACCGGCATACAGACGGGCAGCAGGATCTTGAAGAAGTAAAGCATCTCGCTGGCTCCATCCACATCCGCAGCTTCACGCAGCTCACGCGGGATGCCTTGATAATAGGTACGGGCAATGATCATGTTCCACACGCTGAATGCTCCCGGCAGAATGACCGCCCACATGGAATCCAGCAGACCCAGATTGTTGATGAGCAGGTAGGTGGGGATCAGACCGCCGCTGAAAAACATCGTGATCACAAACAAGGTGTTGAAGATCGTTTTGCCTTTGAAGTCCGGCAGCGACATGGGATAAGCGGCAAGCATCGTCACCGCTACCGAGATGATGGTGAAGATGATCGAGTAAAGTACTGCGTTCCTGAAGCCGACCCAGATCTGCTTGTCCGAAACGACACGCTGGTAAGCATCCAGACTCCACTTGCTGAAATCAAAGGAGATGCCCTTGTTTTGCAGAGTGACCGGGTCCATAAAGGACGCGATGACGATGTAGATCATCGGAACGATGATCGCCAGCAGGAACAAGCCCAGAAGTGCGTAGCCGCAGTACAGGATGATCTTATCTTGTCTGGTGTAGAGGGCCATTTTTGATTTTTTCTGTTTTGCCATGGTAAACCCCTCCTTACAAGCCCTTGCCATCGTTCATTTTGGCAACGACCTTGTTCACTGCGATCAGCAGGATGACGTTGACAACGGTGTTGAACAGACCGACTGCCGTGGAAAAGCTGTAATCGCCGTCCAACAGGCCCTTTTTATAAACGTACGTTGCAATGATCTCGGCAGTGTTCAGGTTCAGGTCCGTTTGCAGGGCATAGGCCTTTTCAAAACCGATGCTCATGATGTTGCCTGCCTGCAGGATGAACTGAATCACGACCATATCCTTAATGGCGGGCCACTCCACCGTCATGATCTGCTGGATCAGGTTTGCGCCGTCGATCATCGCAGCTTCCTTCAGATCTTTGCTGGCGTTAGAAAGGGATGCGGTGTACATGATGGATGCCCAGCCGGCACCCTGCCAGATGCCGCTGATGATGTAGATGGGGCGGAACGCTTCCGGCAGCGTCATGAAGTTGATGCTGGTGTGAAGCAGGCCGTTCACCGGACCGGTGACACTCAGCAGCACCCGGACGATACCGCACAGCACGATGACCGAGATGAAGTTGGGCATATACAGCACCAGCTGCACCTTCTGCTTGATCTTCTTGCTCTCGATACGGTTGAGCAGGAATGCCAGCAGGATGGGGATCGGGAAGCCCCACAGCAGACCGTAGACGCTCAGCTTCAGGGTGTTGATCAGATAGCGCTGGAAGTCCGGCGAGGACATGAAGCGGGTAAAGTTTTTGAAGCCTACCCACTCGCTGCCCCAGATGCCCCTGAAGGGATTGTACTTCTGGAACGCGATCAGCACACCGCCCATGGGAGCGTACTTGAACACCAGCGTCAGCACCACAGCAGGCAGCAGGAACAACAGGTAAAGCTGCCAATGCCGTTTGATGTAGACCCATGTGTTGTGCAGCTTGCGTTCTGCTGTCAGCACAGCCGTTTCCGGCGAGGCCGTCTTTGCTTTCATGAATCATTCTCCTCCTTTTTGATTTGCTTGCCGTTTGATTTGTGTTTTACATTTGCACCTTTGAATTTTACGTTTTTTCCACTTCGTTTGTGCAAATGTAAAACTCTGTAATTCATTTATACCACGCAAGCAAGCGAATGTCAACGATAATTCATGGTATACATCAAGAATTATTGTGGATTTGTACAGATGCACAAATTCGAAAGTGCGTAAATATGCAAAATGATGATTTGCATTTTTGCATTTGACTAATTTGTGCATTTGCACTATACTGGAGTCGCAAAGAATAAGATCCGTCACCAGACTTTATCTATAAAAGAAGAACATCCGCTCCTATATTATAAAGAAAGAGGATGACTTATGGCAACCAAGGTCACCATTCAGGATATTGCAAACGAACTGCAGCTTTCCCGCAACACAGTTTCAAAGGCCATCAACAACACTGGTGTGCTGGCAGATGCCACACGGGAGAAGATCCTGCGCAAAGCCGCCGAAATGGGCTATAAGCAGTTCGCCTATCTGCCGCTGTTTCAGGAAGACGCTGCAAAAGCAGCAGAGCCTTTCATTCTGCCGAGTGACAAACGGGAGATCGCCATGCTGACGACCCAGTTTCTGAGCAGCTCTCACTTTTCCTCCACGATGCTGGATCGTTTCCAGTCGGAAATCAACCATCTGCACAGCGGCATGACCATTCATCGCATTTCTCCCATAGAGCTGAAAGAGAAAAAACTTCCATCTTCTCTCAACATCCAGCGCACAGCCGGCATCATCTGCTTTGAAGTATTCGACTATGACTACGCACAGATGCTGTGCGATCTGGATCTTCCGCTGCTGTTTGTAGACAGCCCTGTGATGAATATGCGTCCTCCTCTTAAAGCTGACCGCCTTTATATGGAAAACCGCATTGAGATCCAGAATGCGGTGGCCCACATGGTCCAGCGCGGCAAAAAACGCATCAGCTTTGCGGGGGATAAAAACCACTGTCAGTCCTTCTTTGAGCGCTATATGGCTTATAAGGATGCAATGGAGTACCTTGGTCTGACAGAAGGCCTGAGCACCTGTGCGATGCCATCTGGACAGCAGAACTATCCGGCATCCCTGTACGAAACCATACGTCGGTTCAAAACGATGCCGGATGCCTTTGTCTGCGCCAATGACTTTGTTGCCATGGATCTGGTCAAGGCATTGGATGAGCTGGGGTATTCGGTTCCCGATGATATCTGGGTCTGCGGCTTCGATGACAGTCAGGAGGCTTCCTACTTTGCCCCCCGTCTGACTTCGATCCATATCCATGGACAGATCATGGGCTACACCGCTGCCAATCTGCTTATGACCCGCATCGAAGAGCCATCGCTGAACTATCGCACCGTCTATACGGAAACCAACCTGATCCTGCGCGAATCCACAGGAGATTGAGCGAAAGGAGAACCCCCATGCGTGACCTGTGCAATACGGACAAGCCGCTGTTTGCTGTGCTGACGAAATTGACTTATAGTGCTTACCTGAACATCTTATGGCTCGTGTGCAGCCTGCCCATCGTTACCATAGGGGCTTCTACGACCGCATTGTTCTACGTCACGCTCAAAATGGCGGAAGATCGGGACGATGGTCTGACCCGGATGTTTTTTAAGGCGTTCCGGGAAAATTTTAAGCCTGCCACAAAACTCTGGCTTATCCTGCTGGCAGTCGGCAGTTTCCTGGCTGCGGATGGCTTTGTGCTGCGCCGAATGTGGAGCGAAAACATTTTCTGGACGCTGCTCACTGCAGTGCTTATTGGTGCGGCAGTTCTGTACGGCATCGTTCTGCTGTATACCTTTCCTCTGCTGGCACGGTTTGAAAACACCACCTTCGGCATCCTGAAAACAGCGTTTCTCGTGGGTGTCCGGTATCTGTTTTGCACCCTGCTGATGGCGGCGATCTATGGCATCATGGGGTACGTCATCGTGTTTGTGTTCACGCCTGCATTCCTGCTGGGCATGGGCTTCTGCGCCATGCTCTGCTCCTTTCTGATGCTTCGGATCCTCTATCTGATCGGTGGAGACCCGGATGCAGTATACGAGGAATACGACCATGACAAAAACTGACCGGGATACGCTCCGCTCCCTCCATGGGCGCAAAAAGTGGGAGCACATCTGGGCATATTACAAGCTGCCCATTGCGATCGTGCTCATCGTCGTCTATATCCTCGGGTATGCAGCCTACCGTCATGTGACGAAAAAAGAGGATGTGCTTTACCTTGGTCTGGTAAATATCACTGCCGGGTCTGATCTGACGGAACAGCTTACCACCGGCTTTGCCGAGGCGCAGGGTCTGACCAAAAAGCAACAGGTCGATCTGCTGTCCGGCTTGCTGCTCAGCGAAAGCGAACGCGCAGAGGAGCAGTATGTATATGCTTCGGAGATGAAGCTGCTGGGTGCAGTCAGTGCCCAGCGGTTAGATGTTGTTCTGATGGACGAATATGCACGGGATCGACTGTTGGCAGATGATTATTTTCTCGATCTGCGGACACTGGATGCGTCTTTCCATGCACTGTCGGGTCTGAACGCCGGTGGGACCGTGCTGGATATTTCGGACACGCCGTTTGTCAGGCAGGCAGGTTTTTCTGGCAAGGTCTATCTTGGGGTAGTGCAGAATGCACCGCACCCGGAGCGTGCAGCCGCTTACATTCATTATCTGTTCCAGCGGTGATCGTTGGGTTTCACATCAAGAATAAGGAGAATTATCATGGACATTTTAACGATTGGTGAAGTTTTGATCGACCTGACCCAGACCGGCAAGGATGCGCGCGGCATTCCTCAGTTTGCCGCAAATCCCGGCGGTGCCCCGGCCAATCTGGCGGTGGCTGCCGCCCGGCTGGGCGCACAGACCGCCTTTATCGGCAAGGTGGGTGCGGATGCCTTTGGCCGCTACCTGAAAGAGGTTCTGGCAGAGAACAAGGTGGACGTTTCCGGCATGGCGGTGGATGCAGACCACCCCACCACCATGGCGGTGGTCTCGGTGGATGCCACCGGTGAGCGGGATTTCAGCTTCTACCGCAGCGCCAACGCTGACGTGATGCTGAGCAAAGAGGACATTTCGGAGGGCGCTCTGAAAGCTGCCAAAATCGTCCACTTCGGTTCTGTCAGCCTGACCGCTGACCCCTCCCGCACCGCTACGCTGGATGCCGCTGCCCGCGCCAAAAAGCTGGGTGCTGTCATTACTTATGACCCGAATTACCGTGCCAACCTCTGGAAGAACAAAGAGGACGCCATTGCCCAGATGAAAGCTCCCCTGCCGCTGGTGGATATCCTGAAAGTGTCCGATGAGGAGCTGCCCCTGCTCACCGGCACCACCGACTGCGAAAGCGGCACGGCACAACTGGCACAGAACGGCATCCGGCTGATTTTTGTCACCTTGGGTGCAAACGGCGTATTCTACCGCTTTGGGGACAAGACCGGCCATGTGGCTGGCGTTCCCTGCAAGGTAGGCGACACCAACGGCGCAGGCGATACCTTCTTTGGGGCTGCCCTGTCCAAGCTCTGCAAGGAGGAGCTGGACACCCTGACGGTGGACAAGCTGGAAGGCATTCTGGCCTTTGCCAATAAAGCTGCCAGCATCACCACCAGCCGCCATGGTGCTATCCCTGCCATGCCTACATTGGAAGAAATCGAAAAATAACAGAACCGGCCAACGACCTGTATCAAATGACATAGGCTGGTGGCCGGGAACCATGGGTTAGAAGATTAAAGGTAAAACAAAAACAGGGTGCGCCACCCGGACGCACCCTGAAAAATCCACAGACAACAGCGATATGTACAACAGGGCGCTCCCCTTCGGAACGCTCTGTTTTTCTTTGCTGGCTTTATCGGGGTAAGGGGAAATGTTTGTGGACTTTTTCTTTTTGTTCAAACGCACACTCCTTTGACGATCCGTAGACAGCTTAACGTGATTGTACCTGATACATCATTCCTTTACGAATCTCGTAAGTTTTATCTGCTACGGCATCATAGTAGGCATTGTGACTGATAACGAGAATTAACTTTTTTTCCTTGAGCTTTAACAAGTAATTGATCAGGCTATGTTCAGTTTTTTCGTCAAGGTTACTTCCGGGTTCATCCAGCAAGATGCAAGAAGAGTTACCCAAAAGGGTACGTGCTAGATAAATCTTTTGCTTTTCGCCCAGAGAAAGATTCTCAGGCTTGATAGTCACCTGCTTGTCAGCGGGAGGCAGCTGAAGAACAGTTTCAAGTTCTTGATACTGTGTATTGGAAATCTTTCGTCCACAAACAATGTTTTCTCGGACTGTACCTGGAAAAATGAAGTTAGGATAGAAAAGATAACCTGGTTTTGATTTGTCGCAGTTAAATCTTCCGTTTTCGTTGAAACGGAGATGCTTTGCGTCCGGGGCAAACACACCAGAGATTATATTGAACAGAGATGACTTGCCGCAGCCATTCTCTCCATGGATTAGCACCAAACCTTTCCCGTGGACAGTAAAGTCATTCACATGGAAAAGCGACTCACTCTCCGATCGCATCAGGTCGATATTATGAGCCTCGATTTTTGGAGGGGCTACAGTATCTGTATTCTTTTGCTGATCTGGCATGGCAAGAAAGTCTGCCACACGATCGAAGGACGGCTTCTGGCTGATAATCTGGGCATGAAGTTGAGAAATTTCTGACAGAGGATTGAACAGGTAGGCAATAATCTGAATAGAGAATAACAGCTGACCGATGGTCATGTTTTGCAACACCACTTGGTTTCCACCAATGATTAAAATAAGCAGAGGTGCCAATGTGGTGACAAAAAGAGGGAATTCTTGCACGATCAGCAGAAGAAAGTGTTGACGATTGCGAGCATCAAGATATGACTTCAGAGCCTCATGATAGCGGTTCTGCATATAATTTTCGACCTTGTTTAGAGTAATGCTAACCTTGCCGTTGAGAATTACATCAAATTCCTGAAACCATAAATCTCCAGCTTCCCTCTCCTTGGCTACCAGTCTTTCCAGTTCGCTTTTGTTAAGAAAACTGGGAACCATGTAGAGCGGAATCAAAATGATTGCCGTCAGTGCAACAGATGGGCTGGCATAGAAAAGCAGAAGTCCAATGATGATAATTACTTTAACTAAGTTTGCAGGTACTGTGACCAAATAGCTACTTACAGTATATATCGCACTGACATCGTTAGCCATATTTTGAATACGGGCTTTGTTCTGGCTTTCATAGGCAGGGATACTGCTACTCAAAATCTTTTGCGCCAGATGTTGGCGGTAATTACCCGCCATGCGATCTGCATTCATCTGAGAATTATAGTTGACGAAATAAAACTGGTAAAAATGAATTAAAAAAACACAAACAATGATTCCCAAAATCCACGAGGTTGGCATATGAGTGCCTGAGGTAATCCAGACATCTGTAAGATACAGAGTTAGGCCAGCAGGCAACAAGGCAAGCAAAAAGCCCACCAAGTCAAAAATGATTCGCATAACCAGCTGAGACCAAGTAATGTAGATTCCACGTTTTTCAAGATATTGTTTCATTTGAAGTCTCCTCTCCCTGACTTTGTAGTTGCTTCCATGTAGAGCTTCTTGATATATTTGTCAAGAAAGTATTTCTCAGGGATGCAAAACTTCTTCTGGTTCAGACGACAATAGGTATTCGGCTCTACTCAACGGTTTACTTCTTTTATGTTAAGCCGTGAGTTTTGCGGTGTCTACATCTTATCACAGTAAAAACCGGTTGACCATATCGTCTGGTGTAATAAATAATTTCATAAGACGACAAGTCAACGAGAGAAGTGCTTGCGTGATGACATAAGGCATACTATAATAATTATAATATTGATTATTTGAGGTACTGAAGAATGCAGAACTATAGGCTTGGTGATTATATCCGCCAGCGACGGCAGGAGTTGAATTTGACGCAGGAGCAAGTCTGTGCAGGCATTTGCGAGCCTGTTACTCTCTCCAGATTTGAAAATGGAAGGCAGACCCCCAGTCGTACAAGGATCAATGCTATTCTACAACGCCTTGGCTTGCCAGATGATCGGTATTATGCACTTGTAACACCAGAGGAGCTGGAAATTGAGGCATTGGAAAAGGAAATCGTGGCCTGCAATGCGCTGAAACACGTTAATGAAGGCTTTGACAAAATCAGCCAGCTTGAGAAAATCGTAAAGCCAGATGATCAAATTGCACGGCAGTTTATTCTCCGCTCAAAAGTTCTTCTTGGTGGGTTGGATAAGAGGTATTCAAGTGACGAACGAATCCAGATGCTTATGCAAGCGGTTCAAATGACGATACCAAATTTTCAACTGAGTAAAATTGAAGACTATCTTTACACGTTGGACGAAATGAAGCTAGTCAATCAAATTGGAAATGCTTATTCCTTGGCTGGGGATAATGAAAAAGCAGCCGATATTTTTTATCGGTTGCTTCAGTATATGAGACGACATCTCCAAGAAATGGTCACATCAAACAGGATGCTTCCTTTGGTTCTCTACAATTTTGCCAGATCTCTGGACTTGTTGGAAAGATATGAAGAAAGCGCAAGAGTTGCAAGAAATGGAAAAGAAGCTTGCATTAAATATGGACATTATCAAGTGCTTCACTCTTGTCTGGAAATCGAAGCTGAGTGTGATTTCTTCCTTGGCAAAAAAGAAGAGAGTGCCGAGCGATATCGTGAGGCCTTTTACATTTGCAAAGTTATGGGATACGAGGATGACTTACAGATTATTCGTAATGAGGCCCAAAAATATCTGGACATTATTTTCTAAATGTTAAGTAATATCGTCCTGTGGTGTGGCGGCATCTGCTGGTGTAGTGGGGTATTCTGGTTCACTGCTAGAACTGCTTTCAGATGAACCGGCCAAATCAGATGAGGAAGGTTCGAGTTCAGTCGGTGAATGAATAGCAATGGGTGTCCCTAGTAAAATTGCTGTACAGAAAACAATGGAGGCCAAAAGCGAGAAGAATTTTTTCATAGTGAAAGACGTCCTTTCTTTTGATATTTCTATCATACAGCGGGTGATATAAAAAGACCATATCGTCTTGTGCAAGAAAAAATTACATGAAACGACAGGTTCATCCTTTACCTATAAACGTATAACGTCAGACACACCAAGACATTCAAAATGACATCTGTAAGAAATGGCTGCTATTCTTATCAAAGTCATTAAAAAACTGCTGTCTTTGCTCGTCAAAGCTACGCAATGATTATTTGTTAAACCCACACTAAAAAACAGGGTGCGCCACCCGG
>OHVY01000482.1_pt1 | contig 11119 bp, 14 predicted proteins | sample 1579641 | NCBI WGS metagenome assembly OHVY01 (sample SAMEA3882536, study PRJEB24775) | human gut metagenome | biome: human-associated habitat; feature: intestine environment; material: feces | place: Netherlands | collected 2009/2010
TCCCCCGCCGGACCCGGCGGGGGATATCTTGTTGTTATGCATCGTAGATGCCCAGTATCACAATACCCGCCACCACCAGTGCGATCATGGCGTAGTGCTTCCAGCTGAGCTTTTCCTTCAGGAAAATGCGGCTCCACAGCACCGAGGCCACGCAGTAGGCGGAGATGATGGGCGCGGCCAGTGCCACGTGCTCCGTGTCCGCCAGCGCGTAGATGTACGCGAACTGACCCGCCGTCTCGCACACGGCGCCCGCATACTTGGGGCCCTCCCGCTTGGGGACGAGTCGGCTCTTTTTGATGAGCACCACATACACGAAGCATACGATGCCCGCCAGCAGAAATGTCAGCTCATAGGCGCAGTTGGCGCTGTCCTCGTTCAGCGTTTCCAGCACCCGGCTGTCGGCGAAGGTACCCAGTGCGTCCAGCAGGCAATAGATCACAGGCAGGATCAGCGCCAGCGCCGATTTGGCGTAGCGGTGGTTGCTGGCCTGCTGCCGTGCGGCCCGCAGGTCGTCGTCCTCCCGGGCCTCCACGATGCCCAGACCGATGACGCCCACGCATACCAGTGCTGTGGCGGCCAGCTGCGCCGGCACTAATTCGCCCAGGCCGCCGGTGGCCAGCGCCAGCACCGCCACCAGTGCGCCGCTGGAATTGCAGATGGGGGAGGAGATGGACAGCTCGATATACCGCAGGCCGATGTAGCCGATGGTCATAGAGCTGATGTACAGCAGGGACACCGGCAGATACGTCAGGATGATGCTGCCGTTGATCTCCGTGCCGTTGATAAAAATCTCATAGGCGGCGTGCAGACCCATCACCAGGCCCACTGCCATCACCATTTTAAGATGGCTGTATTTGTCGTCTGCGTCCTGGCAGCCGATCTTGCTGAACAGGTCAGAGCCGCTCCAGCAGATCAGTGCGATCAGAGAAAACCAAAACCACATAAAAAACTCCTTATTCTATCATGTATAGCAAGACCGGCTATACGATAATGTACATTATTCAGAAAGTAAAAGTATAAACAACGAACATAAAATGCACAGAAAAAGGAGGCGGACGCCGCCGAAAGGGATGGTTGGGGAGAAACATACGATTTCCTCCGTGGTTTACATAATTATAATGAGATCAGGCCGGCCTCCAGCATTTTCTGCAGGCTCATCAGGATGCCCAGCTTGGCGTGGTACCAGGTCAGCCCACCCTGGAAATACACCGCGTAGGGCGGCCGTGTGGGGCCGTCGGCGGACAATTCTATGGAGCTGCCCTGCACAAAAGCACCGGCGGCCATGATGACGTCGCTGTCATAGCCCGGCATAGGGGCTGGCTCCGGGCTGACATAGCTGTCCACCGGCGCGGCGGCCTGTATGCCCTTGCAGAAGGCGATCATGCCCTCCCGGCTGCCCAGTTCCACCGCCTGGATGATGTCGTGCCGCACCTCAGAAGCGCCTGGAATGACATGAAAACCAAGTTTTTCATAACAATTTGCGGCGAATACAGCACCCTTCACCGCAGAGGCCACCACCGTCGGCGCCAGGAAAAAGCCCTGGTAAAATTGGGTCAGCAGCCCCAGATTTGCGCCCACCTCCCGGCCAAGACCGGGGGCGGTGAGCCGCCGGGCGCAGCGCTCGATCAGGTCGGCGCGGCCGCAGATATAGCCGCCGGTGGGGGCCAGCCCGCCGCCGGGATTTTTGATAAGGCTGCCCACCATCAGGTCCGCGCCCACGTTCACCGGCTCGATCAGCTCTGTGAACTCGCCGTAGCAGTTGTCCACCATACAGATCACGTCCGGCTTGCATTGTTTACATAACGCAATCAACTCGCCGATCTGCGCTACTGAGAAGCTGGGCCTTGTAGCGTAGCCCTTTGAACGCTGTATCGTGATAAGCTTTGTTTTCTTGCTTATTGCCGCGCAAATTTTATCGGTATCAAACGACCCGTCCGGCAATAAATCGACTTGACGATAACTTACCCCGTATTCCTTCAGTGAGCCCACCGACTCCCGAATGCCGATGACTTCTTCCAGTGTGTCGTACGGCCCCCCCACCGGACTCAAAAGTTCGTCTCCCGGCAGCAGGTTCGCGCCTAACGCCAGCGCCAGCGCGTGGGTACCACAGGTGATCTGCGGGCGCACCAGGGCGGCCTCCGCGCCGAAGCAGTCGGCGTAGACGCGCTCCAGCGTGTCGCGTCCCTCGTCGTCGTAGCCGTAGCCGGTGGAAAGGTTAAAATGATTGGCGGCCACGCGGTTTTTCTGCATGGCGGCGATGACCTTCAGCTGATTAGCCTCGGCGATGGCGTCGATGGCCGCAAAGCGGTCCTTCAGGTCGGACAGGATCGTTTCGCTGAAAGCCAGCACGTTTTCGCTGACGCCCAGCGCCTTATATGATTCGTTCATAGTTCACCTCAGTTGGGAAATTGTACGCCGTTCAGGCGCATGATGAGTCGGATGGGATAGTCCCGATCCAGATAGTTCTTCTCGTACCACTCGAAGGTGGCGATGGGTGCGTGCATAAGCTCCGGTGCCTCGCAGCGAAAGGTCTCGAAGGTATTTCTGTCGCCGCTGAGCAGGGCGGCCACCACATCCAGCCGTCCCTCATCCGCAAGCCGCAGCAGGGCGTGGTCCATAGCGACGGCACAGCCCTGCTCCTCCTCGTCGGCGTACATTTCCCGACGGCCCAGCCAGTAGAGGAACTCCTCCGGGTCCAGGTCCAGCTTGGTAGTGATCTGGCTGAGCTTGAAAAACTCCTTGCGGTCCATGCGCTTCAGCACGTCGATCAGATACTGCACAAGACCGTCGTCCATGGCAATGCAGTCCAGAAACACCTCAAAGGCGTGCTTGTTGGCATCGGGGTCGGGGGTCGCGGACTTTTTCTCCGCGGCAGGGGCTTCCTGTGCCTTATCCGCGTTTTGAAGAAACAGCTCAAAACCGCCAAGGTCGCCGCTTTCGGCGAACAGCTCCTCCGGAAGCACCGTGCCGTCCTGGGCGGCGCAGGCGCGGACGAAGGCGGCCATGCCCATATCCTGTAGCTGCTGGCCCAGCGCCTGTATGCGGGCGTTCTCATCGCCGCCTTCCGGCAGGGTGATTCCCTCCGGGGCAGGACGCGTGCCCTCCCATACCTCGGTCATATAGCGCAGATAGTAATCAAAAAGGGGCATAGTTCTCCCTCACTTTCCAAATTGGAATTGTACCATACAGCGCTTGCCAATGCAAGAAATATCGGGTATGATAGGGGAAAACCGTGAAAGGAGCCGCCTATGGAAGCGTACTATGTCTATATGCTGCGGTGCCGTGGCGGAAGCCTGTACACGGGGATGACCAACGACGTGGCGCGGCGGATGGCCATGCATTGCAGCGGCAGGGGCGCCAAGTACACCCGAGCCCACCCGCCGGAGGCTTTGGCGGCGCTGTGGCGCTGCGGGGACAAGATAACGGCGTCGCGGCTGGAATACGCCATCAAGGCGAAGCTGACCCACGGGCAGAAGGAAACGCTTGCCGCCGCGCCGGGGAGGATAGGGGAGTTGTTCCCCGCGCTTCCCGCCGAGGCGGTAACGACGCTGCCCGCGGGGAAGGAATTTCCAATTTTTGCAAATCAAACGTAAGCGCCGTTACCGGGAATGATAAAATTGGGATTTTTTCACAAAATGCTCTGGACAAACCGGAAATTCTTGCTATAATGAAGCTATCCGCAGAGGTACCTCTGCTTTTACGTTTTAATGAGGATTAAAACGTAAAAGCAGAGGTACCTCTGCTTTTACGTTTTAATGAGGATTAAAACGAGCGCATCTGCGGAAATCTACTACCATAAGGGGAATGAGCAATGAAAAAAGTATTAGCAACCATCTTGGCCCTGGTCATGGCACTGGGCCTTACCACGATGGCGTGGGCGTCTGAAAATGACTATGTGACCATAGAATTGGCCTATGGCAGTAATGTCAGTGCCGAGGATGTGACCGCAGCTAAGGAACTGTACGCGAACAAGAAGTACGACACCTGCAAGGCTGCTAACGAGGCTTATATGGCACTGTTCGGTGTGACATGGGAAAAAGGCTACTTGGACGTGACCGACACTAACGCTCCGCTCTACAAGTACGCGGGTGTGTCCGGCTCTGTCACCGAGGTCAAGTTCTACATTCACGGTACGCTGGCGGGATTTACGTCCCTGCAGTCCAGTGGTAATCAGATTGACTGCACTGTGGGAGGCAATCATCAGATTTTCCGTACCAGCTACAGCATCATCGGTGTGAACAATGTGGACGGCACAAAGGCACAGTTGACTGACGGCAATATCCAGGCGTATGTGGCTGGCGGTTATGGCAGCGGTCAGTTGTTTACTAAATCTGGAAAGCTGACTGTCGACAATATTGAATTTACTACGACTAAAAGCACTACTGTGGGAGCCTCTGCTTCTGTGGATGCAAGTGCGCCTGACAAGGTAGTATCTTCCGCTGAAATGGAAATCAAAAACTGCACTTTCCATGGTCGTCTGTATGTGTACGATAACTTCGACAACAAAGGTAAGATGACCTACAATATCCATGATAATGTATTTGATGGAACCAATTACAGCGGTGACAGCAACGCCTACTCCATATTTGCTCAGTGCAGGGGCGGAAACAAGCTGGTTATCAAGGATAATAACATCAGCGGCTTCGCCCGTGGTATCAACATCGACCACGCCAATGTAGACGCTGCCATCAGCGGCAACACCATTTCCATCACGGACGCCGGCCGTGCTTGCATCCAGCTGAGCAGCCTGACCAAGGCCAGCGTTGAGGGCAATACGCTGAACCTGACTGGCGGCAACGCCATCACTTTGCATAGTAAGTTGCTGAACATGAGCGCTGCGCCTACCGTCAGTATTTCCAACAACAAAATCACCGGCACAGGTTATTTGATTTATGATGATGCCAAGGCAAGCGATCAGACGTTCGATGGCAAGCTGAACCTGACCATGAGTGGCAACACTGTGGCAAGCACTGTCAACACTACACAGGGTGTAAAGAACGGCACTGTGTATGGTACTTCCGATGTGGTGACCGGACAGGTCAGCGCAGGTGTTACCGTTCAGCAATCCACCGGCGGCTACTACTACCATCCCACCACCGACACCAAGGCGGACGAGACCAAGGGCAGCCCCAAGACCTTTGATGCGGGCGTGGGTATCTACGCCGTGACGGCTGTCCTGTCCGTCACCGGCATGGCATGGGTCGGCAAAAAGCGGCACTGAGCGAACAAAAAAAGAAAGCCCATACGGGCTTTCTTTTTTTGCGTGTCAGTCGTCCAGCTTGCCCCGGGCATGGAGCACATCGTCGGGGGTGATGGTCATCAGGTCCTCGCGGGTGACGGTCGGCATCTTGGCCAAACGGTTGTTCTGGGCCACCAGAATGTGCTCGAACAGGTTGCGGACGCCGCGGGCATTGCCGAAGCTGGGGTCGGCGCTCTCCTCGGCGATGTAGTCGCGGACCAGAGGCTCGGCCTCCGGCGCGAGGACGTAGCCCTTGCCGCAGCGCATTTTGAAGATCTCGAACATCTACTCCGGGGTGTAGTCCTCGAACAGCAGGAAACGGTTGAAGCGGCTCTCCAGACCGGGGTTGGAGTGGATGAATTTGTCCATCAGTTCCGTGTAGCCCGCCACGATGACCACCAGGTCGTCGCGGTGGTCCTCCATGGCTTTGAGGATGGTGTCGATGGCCTCCTGACCAAAGTCGTTTTCGGACTTGCCGTTGAGGGCGTAAGCCTCGTCGATGAACAGCACGCCGCCCATGGCCTTTTCAATGACCTTCTGGGTCTTGAGGGCGGTCTGGCCTACGTAGCCGGCCACCAGACCGCTGCGGTCCACCTCCACCAGTTGGCCCTTGCTGAGAATGCCGAGACTGCGGTAGATGCGGGCCATCATGCGGGCCATCATGGTCTTGCCGGTGCCGGGGTTGCCGGTGAAGACCATGTGGAGCGACATATCGGTGGTGGGGAGGTCGTGCTGCTCGCGGAGCTTGTAGACCTGGACCATGTTGATGAGGTCGTGGACCTCGTCCTTGACCACGTTCAGGCCGATGTAGGTGTCCAGCTCGGCGAGTAGGTCTTCGATCTTCTCCGGAGGCGGAAGCTCCTCGGCTTTTTCGGGCGCGGCATCGCCGGGCTTGGCGTCGGCGGTGGGGGGGACGGGCTTTTCGGGCTCAGCAGGCTTTCCGGGGGCGGCGGGGGCCTTGCCAACGTCCTGGAAGGGCGTGCCCCAGAAGTCGCTGCCCATGCGGCGGACGTTGTTCTCCGTCATGGAGCGTATCACATCCAGCTGCTGCAAAATGATCTGATCTTTCTTATCCATAGTGGCACCTCTCAGTGAAATCGGATATGCCGCGTGGCACGCAGCAGAAGCGCAGTGATGAAGCCGGTCAGCGCACCGGTGAAAAGGGACACGGCCAGCAGAAAGGGGAGATAGCCCAGGACCATGGTGCTGCCAAGGGTGATGACCGCCGCGGCCATCTGGCCGATGTTGTGCGCTGCCGCGCCGCCGATGGATACGCCGTAGACGCTGAGCTTCGGCAGACGCCGCAGGAATATCATCACCAGCATGGCGGTCAGTCCGCCCAGCACGGAGAACAGCATGGCCGACAGGTTTCCGGCAAACAGCCCGCCCAGCAGACAGCGGGTCAGCAGAATGGCCAGCGCCGCGCCGGCACCCAACTGATACAAGGCGAACACAGTGACGATGTTGGCAAGGCCCAGCTTCACGCCGGGCAGGGGCACCAGCAGGGAGATGGGGAACAGCCCCTCCAGGGTACTGAGCCCCAGCGCCAGCGCTGCCAGCACGGCGCAGAGGGCGATATTCTTCGTTGTCCACTTCATGTGCTCACCCCACGATCACGTCAGGCGCGTCCGTACCGGACGCGCCCTCCAGGTGGACGACCACCTGGGCAGGCAGGCACACGATGGACTGCCCGGCACGGGAGATAGCCCCGGTGTGGACGCAGTCCTGGGTGGGACAGTCGCTGTCGGTCACGGAGACGGCGCCGCCCTCGGCGGCAATGTGCAGCGTATAGCCGCGGCTGGTGACGGTGGCCTCGGTGAAGTCGGACAGGGGGCCACGGCGGACCTCCTGACCGGAGATGTCGATGACCACGGTGAGGGCGCCGCTTTGGTTTTTGGGCAGATAGAAGCACAGCGCGGAGACGACGGCCAGCAGCACGACCGCCAGCGCCACCAGCGCGTCAAAGCGGTTCCATTTGAGTTCAGGCGGCGAGGAGTTGGTAGACATAGGCGGTTCCGTCCTTTTCGTTGAAACAGTCAGCCAGGCCGGGGGTATAGACCACGCGGCCGTCCCGGGTGATGAGCACCATGTCAAAGGACATATCCTGGGCGCGCCAGAAGTCCACGGCGGCCTGCTCACCCATAACGTACAGGGCGGTGGAGTAGGCGTCGGCACGGGTGCCCTGCCCGCCGAAGCCGCCCCGTGTGACGACGGAGACGCTGGTCAGGTCACTTTGGACGGGATAGCCGGTCTTAGGATCGAGAATATGCTGGTACACCGTGCCGTCCGGCGCGGTGAAATAGCGCTGGTAGCCGCCGGAGGTGACCACAAAGGCATCCGACAGGCTCAGGGTGCAGACATAGCCCTCGCTGTCGGCGGGATCCTGAATGGCCACCGACCAGGGCTTGTTCTGGGCGGTGGTGCCGTAGACGTACACGTTACCGCCCAGATTGGCGCAGCCGCCGGTGAGGGCGCTGCGGTGGAACAGGACGGCGGCGCAGTCGGAGGCGTAGCCCTTGGCGATGCCGCCCAGATCGACGGAGCAGCCCTCATCCAGAGAGATGCTGCAAAATTCGGACTGGTGGACGTGCTCATAGCCCACCAGAGGCAGCAGTGCGTCGATCTCCGCCTGAGAGGGGACGCGGGGACTGTCGGAGGTGATGCCCCACAGCTCCACCAGCGGGGCGATGGTGATATCGAAGGCACCGTCCGTTTCCTGGCTGTGCTGCAGCGCCCACGACAGCAGCTGCGCACCGTCCTCGTCCCAGACGGCGGAGCCGTCACGGTTCAGACGGGAGACCTCGCTGGTGTCCACCGTGCGGGAGAGGGAGGATTCCAGCGTGTTGACGGTGCGGCTCAGGTCAGCCAGCACGTCATCAGCGCCGTCGCCGATGGCCACGAAGGTCATGTAGGTGTCCATGGCGAAGAGCTCCAGCGTCTCACGCTTCTGTGTGCCGCAGGCGGCGAGCGACAGGGCCATCAGCGCGACCAAGATAAGGCAGGCAAATCGTTTCACAGCTCCCGCCGCCCTTCCAGGGCCCGCATGAGCGTGGCGTCGTCGGCGAATTCCAGGTGGCCGCCCACGGGAATGCCATAGGCCAGGCGGGTGACCTTGACGCCGAAGGGCTTGAGCAGCCGGGCGATGTACAGTGCCGTGGCCTCACCCTCAGTGTCCGGGTTGGTGGCCATGATGACCTCAGTGATGCCGCCCTGGGCCACGCGGTCCAGCAGGGATCTGATGTGCAGATCGTCGGGCCCCACGTGGTTCATGGGGGACAGCACACCGTGGAGCACGTGATAACGACCGCGGTACTCCCGGCTGCGCTCGATGGCGATCACGTCCCGGGGGTCGGCCACCACGCAGATGGTGGCGTCGTCGCGCTTCTGGTCGGCGCAGATGGGGCACAGGCCGCCGGCGGTCAGGTTCTGACACACGGGGCAGAGGGTCACGCTGCGCTTGGCGTCCATGATGGCGTCGGCAAAGGCCTGGGCCTCCTGCTCCGGCAGGGACAGCACGTAGAAGGCCAGCCGCTGGGCGGATTTATAGCCCACGCCCGGCAAGCGGGCGAACTGCTCCACTAATTTTTCCAGCGGGGCGGGAAAATACTCCATAGGATGTTACCCTCTCAGTTCTTTGATCTTGGCGGGGATGTCCGTAGCCTTGTATACGGCGCTGCCGGCCACCAGCACGTTGGCGCCGGAGGCGATGCAGAGCTTGCAGGTGTCGCCATCCACGCCGCCGTCTACCTCCAGTTCACAGGCAGGGTTCATGGCATCGATATAACCGCGGATGGCTTGGACCTTGGGCATCATATCGGCCATAAACTTCTGACCGCCGAAGCCCGGCTCCACGGTCATGACCAGGATCAGCTCCACCTTGTCGATGAAGGGCAGGACGGCGCTGGCCGGGGTCCTGGGCTTGACGACCACGCCGGCCTTTTTGCTCTTGGCGTGGATCTTGTCGAGGGCGGAGAGAATATTCTCCTCGGTGTCCGCCTCCACATGACAGGTGACGATGTCCGCACCGGCATCGCAGAACTGCTCCACATAGCGGACCGGGCGCTCGATCATCAGATGGACGTCCAGGGGCAGGGCGGTGGTGGGACGAATGGACTTGACCACCGGAATGCCGATGGAGATGTTGGGCACGAACAGGCCGTCCATCACGTCCACATGGACGTAGTCGGCGGTGGAGATCTTTTCGATGTCACGGGCCAGGTAGGCAAAATCCGCGGACAGGATGGAGGGGGCGATCTTGATCATAGAGCAGCTTCCTTTCGCGCCGCACCGGCAGCGGTGCGGCGGCATAGTATGGGATATGCAGGCCCCGCAGTGCGGCAGACAGCGCAGCCGATCCCGCCCGGAGAGGTCGGGGCCTGCGGCGAGCCGGCGGGTGACCGCCGGCTCGCGGTGCATAATCAATTTATTATAGCATAGGTTTATGGCGAATTGCAAGGCGGCGGGACTGGTTTTGCACCGGCAGTAAAAAAACAAAAATTTGTCCATTCTGTGAATTTTGAATAAAAGGGGTTTACCTTTGCTGACTTTTCCTGTAAAATACCTTGTCAGAAAACCTGCGGTGTGGACGCGGAAGGCAAAGGGACGGTTTTATGAACTTCTTGCAACGTATTGGCAACGCGCTGTCGCGCTTCATGTATGGGCGCAACGGTGTGGACCGGCTGACGCTGACCATGGTCTGGACGGCTCTGGTACTGGATATCATCAACATTTTTCTGCGGGAGAAGGTGCCGCTGGCATACAGCATCATCGGCACCGTGGCCGGGATCATCACCCTGCTGGCACTGTTCCGGATGTTTTCCCGCAATCTGGAGAAGCGCCGGGCGGAGAACGCGAAGTTCATGGAGAAGGTCTGGTGGCCCATCAGCCGACGTATGGCCGGGAAACGGCAGCAGCGGATGGATAAAGAGCACTGCTACTTTACCTGCCCGGGCTGCGGCGCGGTGTGCCGGGTGCCCAGAGGGAAAGGACGCATCGTCATCACCTGCCCTCGCTGCGGCAATGAGATACACGGAAAGTCATAAGGATAATAAAAAGTCCACCCCTTTTGGGGTGGACTTTTATCGTTATCACAGCACTTTGCTGAGGAAGTCCTGCAGCCGGGGGTCCTGGGGATGGTCGAAGATGTCCGTGGGGGAGCCTTCCTCCAGGATCTTTCCGTCGGCCATGAAGACCACACGGTCGGCTACCTCACGGGCGAAGCCCATCTCGTGGGTGACCACGGCCATAGTCATCCCGTCCTTGGCCAGGTCGCGCATCAGGTCCAGCACCTCGCCCACCATTTCGGGGTCCAGGGCGGAGGTTGGCTCGTCGAAGAGCATGACCTCCGGATCCATGGCCAGAGCACGGACAATGGCGATACGCTGCTTCTGACCGCCGGAGAGCATATTGGGGTACTCGTTGGCCTTGTCGGACAGGCCGATGCGCTCCAAAAGGGTGCGGGCCTGGGTCTCGGCCTCAGCGGGTGTTTTTTTCTTCAGGGTGACGGGCGCCAGCGTGATGTTCTGCAGCACAGTCTTATGGGGAAACAGGTTGAAGTGCTGGAACACCATGCCCATCTTCTGACGGTGGAGATTGATGTCCACAGAATTATCCGCCAGGTCTACGCCGTCGAAGAAGATGGCACCGGAGGTGGGCTCCTCCAGCATATTCAGGCTGCGGAGCAGCGTGGACTTGCCGGAACCGGAGGGGCCGATGATGGCCACCACCTCGCCCTTGTGGATATCCAGATCGCAGCCGTCCAATGCGTGAACGGTGCCGTGGTTGTATTCCTTGACCAGGTGCTTTACGGAGATGAGAACTTTACTGCTTATCGCCACGGCGCATTCTCCTTTCTATGGCCTCGATGGCTTTGGAGGCGGG
>OHVY01000496.1_pt1 | contig 10898 bp, 6 predicted proteins | sample 1579641 | NCBI WGS metagenome assembly OHVY01 (sample SAMEA3882536, study PRJEB24775) | human gut metagenome | biome: human-associated habitat; feature: intestine environment; material: feces | place: Netherlands | collected 2009/2010
CAGATACAAATTATCCATCCTGCTGACGTTCCATCCATAGCAATCTGCGTAAATAATACATTGATCCAGTTCAGTAGAATTTCACGCTCTGCTGAACCACATCACAATTCACTATTTTCCAAAATAGCAATACTCATAATGTAGTTATAATCTTATACAATGCTTCCACGCTGTACGGCAGTATCCTCTCATCCAATTGAAATTTCGGATGATGCAGAGGATGATTCTCTCCTGGTATTCCCGCAAGAAATACTGTGAAAAGTCCTCTGGTTTCTCTAAAATATCTGTATGCGTTGTCACCGGAAAGAAACAACTCATCTTCTCCTTCCAGAACAAATTTATCTCCGAATACTTCTGCACCCACTACCTTTGCTGTCTCTGTAAGTTTCTCATCATTGGCAAACGCATATACAGGATCTTTTGGAAATTCCATACGGATCTGTGTGCCAGTCTGCTTTTCAATTTCCTGCAGATTTCTCTCCAGCTCGTGCTCAAGTGCCATGTAAGTTTCTTCATGAACTGCGCGTATATTTCCGTTTAATACCACATGGTCTGCAATAATATTCGTATATTCACCGCCATGGATTGTACCCGTACCCACAATATATTTTCCTGCATCCGGATGCTGTTTTCCAAAACTTTCATTCAGATCATGAATGGCACTTATCACTTGAGCAGCTGCATAAATTGCATCAATCCCCTTATCCGCTTCACACCAGTGACTGGATTTTCCATGAACATGAATCTGCATACTGTTGATCATGGAAGATGCCTGTCCCTGATGCACTGCCATTCCAAATGTCATGTCCGCTGCGTAATGAAACATCAGAAATGCATCTGCTTTCGGATTCTCTAATGCTCCGGCCTGAAGCATTCTTTTTGCACCTTCACCAATCTCCTCTGCAGGTTCAAAAAGGAACCGGAGTCTGACCGGAAAACTTTCCTGCATTCTTTGCTCTTCTGCCACAATTTTTGCAAGGATCAGTGCTGCTGCCAGGATCATATCGTGACCGCAGGCATGCATACATCCCTGATTTACTGATGCATATGGTAGATTTGTCTGCTCCTGTATGGGCAATGCATCCATCTCCGCCCTGAGTACAACCAGTTTCTCCCTGTTTCTCAGAGATGGAAGTTCCGCGATCAATCCTGTAGGTTCTATCGGCACAATCTCATATCCCAGTTTCTCCAGATATTTCCGGATATATGCAGACGTCTCCACTTCCTGAAGTGCCAGCTCCGGATGTTGATGAAAGTAATGTCTCAATGTGATTAATTCTTCCGTATATTTTTCTATATTCATCTGTTTTCCAACCTTTGTTCTCAGGGATTACCATTTTCATCTTCCGACATACTCAAAACCGCATTCGGACGTTCCAGGCAGAACTTCTGTATCTCTTCCAGAAATCTCTGACCGTATTTCTTTAGCTTATTCTCGCCCACACCGGAAACCTCCAGCATTTCTTCTTCATTTGACGGACATTTGATGCACATATCTATCAGCGTCTTATCACTGAACACGATATATGGAGGCATGGCTTCCTCTTTTGCAATTTCCAGACGAAGTTTCCGCAGGGCTTCAAATAAATCGTAACCTGCTGCCGTAAGCGCATCTGTACTGCGTTTTCTGACAGATTTCTGGGGCTTTTTCTTTTTATCCGGTTCTTTTTCCTCGTAAGTACGCATGATCACGTGAGTATTTTCATCTCTTAGCGGAGAAATATCGCCCAGTTTCAGCACACTGTAACGTTCCTGTGTCTGATAGAGATATCCCATCTCAGTCATCTGGCTGATCAGTGCCCTGAGTTCTGCCTCACTGTGATCATTCAATGCTCCATAAGATTTATACTTATCTGCTCCAAGCTCCCTCAACCGGGCTCTCTTAGCCCCCAGCAGAGTACCAATCACAATTGTCAGTCCATACCTTCCTCTCGTCTCAGCTACACAGTTCACTACCCACTTCGCCTCTCTGGTCATATCTGTCTCATGGTATTCTCTGTGACAATTTCCACAATTATCACAGGGACCGAAGGTCTTTTCACCGAAATACTCCAGAATATAATTTCGCAGACATCCTGTTGTTTTACAATATCCTTCCATGATCTGAAGCCTTCGTATATCCCGCTGACGAATGAGAAATTCATCCTCTTCATCCACATCGGAAAAATCTTTGTTATCCAGAAGCATTCGGTCGATTATAACATCCTGTGCAGAAAACAATAGAACGCACTGGGAATTCTCTCCGTCACGCCCTGCACGTCCTGCCTCCTGATAATAATTCTCCATACTCTGCGGCATATTGTAATGGATCACATATCTCACATTGGATTTATCAATCCCCATTCCAAATGCATTTGTTGCAATAATAACAGGGGTTCTGTCGTAAATGAAATCATCCTGATTCTTTTTTCTGGTTTCATTATTCAGTCCTGCATGATATCTGGTAACAGCAACTCCTTTTTGGAAAAGCAGTTCAAAAAGATTGTCCACATTTTTTCTTGTAGAGCAGTAAATAATCCCGCTCTCTGTTGGATGTCTGTCTATGTAATCCATCACAAAATCGTCTTTTCGCCGGATATTTTCCACGCTGTAATATAAATTCTTTCTGTCAAACCCGGTGATCACTACTTTCGGATCTTCCAGCTTTAAAGTACAGAGAATGTCGTTCTTTACTTCCTCTGTTGCAGTTGCGGTAAAAGCACTGACGATCGGACGACCGGGAAGATTTTTTACAAAGTCTACGATTTTGACATAGCTTGGTCTGAAATCCTGTCCCCACTGTGAAATACAATGTGCCTCATCCACTGTCACCATGGAAATCTCCACCTGTCTGGCAAATTCCAGAAACTCATAATTTTCCAGACGTTCCGGTGCAACATAAATAATTTTGTATCTTCCTCCTGCTGCCAGGTACAACGCCTTGCTAATCTGACTTTCCGACAGCGAAGAATTGATAAATGCGGCATGTATTCCCGCTTCATTCAAAGCCTTTACCTGATCCTGCATCAGTGAGATCAGAGGAGAAATTACAATCGTAATTCCTGACAGCATCAGTGCCGGTACCTGATAACAGATGGATTTTCCGGCTCCTGTCGGCATGATTGCAAGCACATCCCGGTGTTCCAGAATGGACTCCACAACACTCTCCTGCCCTTCTCTGAATGTATCATATCCAAAATAAGTCTTTAAGGTTTGTACTGCCTGTCTGTTCACCTGAAGCCTCCCTCTGCATTTTAATCTATTTTAATCTCTTTTTCAGCTCCTGAATCAGTTCGGAATAGTCTCTGTGCTGCATCTTCGGAAATGCCTTGATGATACGCCCCTGACCGACAACGGTATGATTGGTAATAGAACTGGACAGTTCCTCAAACTGAGCCTGAAGCTCCGCTCTTTTTATACGAAGCATTTCGATAGATTTTTCTCGCTGTGCGGCAGTTGCATCACGCAGTTCTGCTGCTGCAAGAGTTGCCTGAACCTTTCCTTCTCCCACTTTCTGTGCTGTGCCAATCGTAGTCGTAGCCAGTGTATCACTCAGTTTATCACTTACAATTCTCAGATCTGAGCGAACCTTATCCAGTCTGGTAAGCTTTTTATTCAGTCCCTGGATCACTGCTACCGTCACAATAAAATCTGTCAGATACACAGCATACAAAACTGCTATCACAATCCATTCCCAGATTGCAGGTGTATGTAACGCATGTGCCTCTACATACTTCTGGAAAACTTTTACTACCATAACGATAGCCAGTCCCCAGATCAGAGAAAACTCCAGGCAAATGTAGCCATGAAAATTAAAGGGTTTATCTGAATAATCCCACCATCTTGCGTGGAAACACACATCCAGCAGCCAGCCTGCAACCAGTTCCACCGCAGTTGCCAGAACAATTCCAAACACAAAAATCATTCCATCACTCATCTGACGCCCGCTGCCCTGAATTGTATTGAGCAAAGCAAAAACAGAAAGCACCCCAAATCCATATACCGGGCAGACCGGTCCATTCAGGAAACCTCTGTTTATAACTTTTCCCAACGCTACTGCATGAAAAATAACTTCAACAACCCAGCCGCCAAAAGAATAAATAAGAAAATACAGACATATCTGAAAATACGTCATTCCACAAATCATTCGTTGCTCCTCCTTGCTTTCATCAAACCACTTTTCATATCCCATTATCACAGTTCAAACAGAAAACTTACCCCAGACTGTTTTGTAATGTACTGATCAGTTCCTCTATAACAATTGGTTTGGATAGAAATCCATCCATACCACATGCCAGTGCTTTCTTTCTGTCTTCGTCAAAAGCATTGGCAGTCATGGCAAGGATCGTAATTCCCGCCAGTGCTGGATCATTCAGTGAACGGATCTGCTCAGTAGCCTCATATCCGTTCATTACAGGCATCTGCACATCCATAAGCACCAGATCATAATCACCTGGTCTTGAATTCTTAACCTTCTCCACAGCCTCTGCTCCATCTTCCGCTGTATCAACCCGAAAACCATATTCACTAAGGAGCGCTACTGCAATTTCACTGTTCAGTTCATTATCTTCCACAAGCAGTATGCGCCTGTCTCTGAAATCTGAATCTGCTGCCGGAAGAATATTATCATCTGCCCCGGCCTGCTTCTGGCCGATAGCAGCCATCAGAGTCTCTCTGATATCTGACATAAACATAGGCTTGGAGCAGAATGCAGTCACTCCTGCTGCCCTGGCTTCCACTTCAATATCTGACCAGTCATAAGCAGTCAGGATAATGATCGGCGTATCGTCACCAAGACTACGGATTTGACGGGTAACTTCAATGCCATTCATATCAGGCAGACGCCAGTCAATGATATAAGCGTGGAATGCATCCCCCATTTCCATAGACTGTCGTGCACGGAGAACAGCCTCCTTGCCGGAAAGTGTCCATTCCGAACGCATTCCAACCTTTACAAGCATCTTAGTCACACTGTCACAGGTATTGAAATCATCGTCTACTACCAATGCCTTCAGGCCTTCCAGCTCTGCGATTTTCTCTATACGGTGATTCTCAGGCTGGATCCGCAATGGCAGACGGATAATAAATTCAGTACCTTTGCCCTGTTCTGTCTGAACCTCAATGGTTCCGCCCATCATATCTACGATGTTCTTGGTGATAGCCATACCCAGTCCTGTACCCTGAGTCCTGCTTACAGTGGAAGTCCGCTCTCTCTCAAAAGGAGAAAAGATCTTCTGTACAAATTTCTGACTCATGCCGATTCCGTTATCCTTTACCCGGATTTCGTACAGTTCACAGCCTCTCTGTGTACCCGGATACTCTCTCAGCCGGACAGAAACGGTTCCGCCTGCAGGAGTAAACTTGATCGCATTGGACAAAAGATTCAGCAGCACCTGATTCAGCCTGGTCTTGTCGCAATAAACATCCTCATTGGTAACATCCATGACATCCATGTAAAGCTCTAACTGTTTCGCATGGATCTGTCCGCTGATAATGGTTTTCAGATCATGAAGAACCTCTGACAGACTGACTTCCGTCTCTTCCAGATGGATTTTCCCGCTCTCAATACGGCTCATATCCAGGATATCATTGATCAGTGAGAGCAGATGATTACTGGAGGAAAGAATCTTACCCAGATAATCCCGAACCCTTTCTTTATCATCAATGTTGCTTACAGCCAGTGTGGTAAAACCAATGATCGCATTCATTGGTGTACGGATATCGTGAGACATATTGGAAAGGAAGGTGCTCTTTGCCTTGTTTGCAGTCTCCGCAGCGCGGACCGCCTCAGAAAGGGCCTGATTCATTTTTCTATCAGAGGTACGATCTGACAGAACCAGGATATATTTCTTTTTTCCGTTTACCTCGCTGCCCATTGCAACGTTATGAAACCAGCGGTGTTCTCCTGTTTTCTGATGAACATATTCAAGATCCCATTCCTGCTGCTCATGAACCTGGATTTCTTCCAGATACTTCTTCTCCGGATCTTCAACGTCCCCGGGATGCAGTTTCCCAAGGACACAAATATCTTTACGAATCTGTTCTACTGTAATTCCCAGCAGTTTTTCCACATTGGGACTGACGTAATCTGCCTGATATGTTTTTGCATCCAGCATCAGGAAAACGTCATCTACATTCATTGACAGCTTTTGAAACAATTCGTCCCTGTACAGAATCTCCGTATCCTTTCTCTTCAGGTTTACCCTGTTTTTCCGGAGAATAATTCCAATAAAAAGGCCGGCAATACACACCGCTACTGCACTTACAAGCAGCACAGTGCTACGCTGCAGAACATTCATACTTGCATTGACGATATCAGCCTGGACAAGTCCCAGAAAGATCCAGTCCTGAGGTTTGGATTTCTCATAGACCAGATAGTAATCCTCTCCATCCAGATTTATCAGCATTGCATCTGTATGTCCTTCCTTAAACTCTTCTGAGAGTTTAAGAATCTCTTTTTCAGACATATTGGAATGTTCTCTCAGAATCCCAAAGAAATTATACACCTCTCCCCATGACTCAGAAGAATGATCCACAACAACACGGCCATCCGGATGAACCACATAACTCTGGGCATTTCCATTGAAAGCAGAAATATTCAGCACATTTACGATATCAGAGTTTTCATAGGCAATGGCAATGGCATCATATTCAAAGCCCTGATAACTTCCATGAGGCCTGGGAGTGGCAAAAACAAGGAGCTGGGATTTTCCGGGAACTGTTGCATTGGTTATCACATCATTTCCCTGCCGGATCTCATCTTCAATATTTTCCTGTAATCCCAGATACCCGGTTTCACCTGTTACCATCTTATAGTTCCCGTCCGCTGACAGGAAATAAAAATCTAAAAAGCCTGCATCTTCCTGTGCTTTCTCTATATACTCACGAATTTCACTTTCATCGGAAGTGTTCTGCAAATATTCCCCCCATATATGGAGATAAGTCAGATTCTTATTTGTCAGCTCACTTAGCATATTATCAGACTGATGAAAAATTTCTGTCAGGTGAGAAACACTTTCCTCATAAACAGTCTTCGATACAAACCCCAAATATTGGAAAACAGTCAAAAGGATTCCAACAAATAGGGCAATAAGAACTGCTGTATTCCATCGTTTTCTCACAACCCGTTTCTTTCTGTTTGTATTATGATTCTTAACATCCATTCTTCTCACCTCAGAGTAATGTAGTCTTCAGGCTCTGCAAGAATGGCATTACCATCTGAAACATATGTTGTCCAGGTATCTTCCACAGAGGTATCCCCTCCATCAAATACAATATTTTCCTCTGCCGGATAAGCTTCCATATATTGTGGTGCTGCAAGGCAGGTCACAGTAAAAGTATCCTTGTCCTGAATCTGTTTTCCATTCTTTGAAACTTTACTCAATGTATAACCATTATCCGTTTCCCTGATTTCTACAGAAATACCACTGAACACAGGCAGAGAGCCACGGTTAAAGGGGATAAAGCCTCCCTGGTAGCCTTCTACGAAGTTTCTGACCGTTTCCTTCAGTTCTGCCCCGCTCATCTCACTGCTGTAAGCGGAAAGCTCGTTTGGCATAATCATGTTGCCTGCCATTTTTTCTGTATAACCGGCCTTCAGTACATTTCCTGTAAAGCTGTTTCCTGTTGCAATCAGCACATCCGTCCCATAAATACCGCGCAAAGTGTTTGCCATAACAGAATAGGCTTCATTGCCTCCGCTGGTATGGAAACGATTGGAATAAGTTTTCTTTGAATCCAACACAATATCCTCAGAAGTGGATTTTTCTTCAAGAAGCTGGGAATTAAATGACTGATAAGCCTGCTCTGCATTATATTCTCCTGAGATCATCTTAGACACCACATCCCTGGAAATGGAAAAAAAGTCATTTGACGCAATACGGATATACATATGGTTTTCTTCGATCACAGGTTTCACATCCTTCAGATATTCCGTAAGCCGGAAATCCACATCCTGGCTGTAGCTTAACAGATCCTGTCCATCATAAACAATCCTGTTCTGCGCATCCGCTGAAAGCATTGTATTCAGCACCTTCATTGCTTTCTTTCTGCGTGTTTCATCTTTTGTCAGATCACGGTTTAAAGCCACCTGGAAATACGGTGTCGTCATCAGCCATTTTTCGCCGTTCTCCTGAAAGAACGGAAGAAATGTAGTGTTAATGCCCTGATCCTGAAACATTTTTACACCGGCAGAGGTTCCAAAGTACATGGCAAGCTTACCACTTTTGTACATCTCAACCACATCATCATAATTCATATCCAGATCATCCTGGCTCAGCCCTGTATCCTGAATAAACTGCTCCATACGTTCAAAAGCCTCCGGCCAGACAATACTGTCCAGACCTTCTCTCTTTGCATTGTCCGGGTCACTGTAGATGGTACGCCACTTACGTCCATCCACAGAAGACAGCTCTGATGCAGACAGACCCTGCAGTGTTTCCATACAGGTATAATCATAGTAATAGTCTGCAGTAAACCCACGGATACCCACCTCATCAAATGCCTGGCAGGCAGAAACGAAGCTTTCATAATCCGTTGGAAGAGGAATATCATACTTTTCAAAAAGATCTTTGTTCACTACAAAGCCATGGGCATCTGCACACACAGGAAGCCAGTTTACGCTGCCATCCTGATTTCTGAAACTGTTAAGGTATGTATCATAGACAGCACCTGCCGCATTGGTTGTGGAAAGATCCATCAGACTGTCTTTCAGAGGACTTGCATCATGGAGGGAAAACCTGCAGCAGGTTATAATATCCGGCAATCCGCCGTTTTCATTCAGAAAACGATAGAAATCCAGATCATTATTGCCTACTACAAATTCAATGTTGATATCCGGAAGCTGTTCCTGGATGTATGGCGCATATTTTTCATACAGCTTTGTGCTCCATAAATACACTGTGATGGTTTCTGCATCTTCTTTTTCCGCACTTTTCCCGCCGCAGCCAGACAGAAGTGATACGGCTGTCACCATCGCCAAAAGCACAGCAAGTATCTTATTCCATTTTTTCTTTTTCATTATAACTTCTCCTGATTATGTTTTACTAACTCATTGATCGCTTTTACTAATAACTTTCCATCAACAGGCTTGGCAATATGTTCATCCATTCCTGCTTCCTTTGCTCTCATTTTGTCCTCAGTGAACGCGTTTGCTGTCATGGCAATGATCGGTATCACTTTTGCATCCTCTCTGTCCAGAGAGCGGATCATCTTTGCTGCTTCATATCCATTCATGACAGGCATCATAATATCCATAAGAATAACATCAAATTCTCCAGGTCTGTTTTTTCTGAATATGTCAACAGCCTTCTGTCCATTCCATGCTTTTGTCACCACAGCGCCTTCATTCTGAAGCACAAATTCTGCAATCTCCATATTCAGCTCATTATCCTCTGTCAGAAGAACATGGAGCCCCTGGATAGAAGTTTCTGTTTTTTCTTCCGTTTCATTCCTGTCCTTCATATCTGCATCAATCTGGAATGGAATCCGGATCACAAATGTAGTCCCTGTGCCTTCTTTACTTTCAAAGGAAATGGTTCCGCCCATTTTCTCCACCAGTTTTTTTGTAATTGGCATTCCCAGTCCTGTTCCGGCGAATTTTGTGCGGCTTCCTGCATGTTCCTGTGCAAATGGTTCAAAAATGCGTTTCTGGAATGCCTCTGTCATTCCAATTCCGGTGTCTCTGCAGACAAATTCCAATGTGGTCATTGCTGTCTGTTTCGATGGGATTTCCCGACAGCTGATATAGACATATCCGTTTTCTTTGTTATATTTCACCGCATTAGACAAAATATTCATCAGAATCCGTTTCACATGCACTGGACTTCCAATAAGATTCCAGTGTGTAACTTCTTTCTCTTCCCAAATGATCCGGATATTCTGCTCTGCAGCCATATGTTCGATCACACCCAGTATTTCCTCAGAAATACTGTTCAGATTAAATGGGATTTCTTCCAGAACCACTTCATCTGACTCCAGCTTGCTCATGTCCAGAACCTCGTTTATCAGTTCCAGCAGCAGATGGGATGTCTTTTTGATCTTTGCCCTGCATTCCGTCTGTTTCTCCATATTGTCTGCATAATAGTCTGCCACATTGATCATGCCGCAGATTCCATTGATCGGTGTCCGGATATCATGGCTCATCCGCTGGAGAAACTCTGTTTTTGCCTCATTGGCGGCTTCTGCCTTTTTTGCTGCTATCAGAAGTTCTGCTTTATATTTTTCATCTTTTTCCTGTTCCTGTTTCCGGTGCGCCAGATTGGTTCTGTAGGTCCAGAACCAGAATATACTGAACATCAGAAAATAAAGAAAAAGCTGCACAAAAAGTAAGACTTTTCTTTGTGCAGCTTGCCAACTTTTGGCCTGTTTGCAGCGAAACGTGCCGATATTCTGTTTTGCATCGTGATTTTTTAGGGAAAGCTCTTGCCATGCGCCCCAAATGCGTATATAATAGGGACGGAACCGGAAACGGCCCATGACTTTTTATTTTTTCGTTCTTGCTTAATTATGTAACGATATTGCTCCGCATACTTTGGATTTTTTGTAAATATTTTGTCATTCGGAGGCGCACCGCCTATGAACACACGGTATGAATTCAATATGGACGTTCCCCCGCGGGAGGCCATCCGCCTGATGTACGTGAGCAAGAGCCGCTTCGGCGGGGACTGGAACTCGGTGCCGCATACCCACTCCTGCACCGAAGTGTTCTACTGCGTGGATGGACGCGGTCAGTTCAACGTCGAAGGCAAAATGCTGGACGTTGCCCCGGACGACATGGTCATTGTGAATCCCCGCACCCTGCACACCGAGTTGAGTTACCAGGCAAACCCACTGGAATACATTGTGCTGGGCATCGAAGGCATTGAAATTTTGTTTGAGCAGAAGGATCGCGGCTACACCATGCTGAAATGCAGCTCCGT